>Ga0209512_1000651_pt1 | contig 53274 bp, 46 predicted proteins | sample frozenSSSSmetaG_FD_184142 | JGI IMG/M metagenome (GOLD analysis project Ga0209512, IMG submission 184142) | Glacier valley bacterial and archeal communities from Borup Fiord, Nunavut, Canada, to study Microbial Dark Matter (Phase II) -... | ecosystem: Environmental > Aquatic > Freshwater > Ice >...
TCCGATTATTGAGCAGGATGTGGTGCGAGTGAGTCACCGAGATGAAGTTACAGATTTAATTAGAAAAGGTAAGGATTTAGAACGGGTTGTCTTAGCCAGGGCTGTCCGATTACATACAGCTAATCGCGTCTTAGTATATGGTAATCGGACAGTGGTCTTTGAGTAGATGGGTTTACCGTCCAAAGAGGCGGAGGAACTCTTCTACAGTCGGTTCTTGTTTGACAACATGATTCAATTGATGCCGCAATTTGGCGATCGTTTGATACACTTGATTTCGGCAGCGATTGACTCCTCCTAAAGGCTGATATTCTGGTAAAGAGTGCCACGGAGTGTAAGATAGATTTTCGCAAAATTCCATTTGCTCAGGAGAGTCAAAAGTCTGAGGTTTAATCGTAATTGTGGCAACTTTGACAAAAGGCGCTTTCCATTCGACTGTTGGGTCTTCAATTGGCATAGCATCCGCATCAATTTGCAGTTGGATCAAAAAATCGAACTGAAATTCTTGACTTCTTAACTCTTCGACCATTATTTCCCGTAAATAGTTCCGGGAATTAAAATCTGGCTGAGGTACAGGATTTATACTTACAGGTCGGGCAGAAAATTTCATTGCTCGCGTACCTAGTTTGTAAGGTGTCATACTCCAATATTGGCTGGTGAGTGGGCTAAGAATTTTCTTGCCTTGAATGGCGCGGGCAATAGAAAACTCGCGTAAGCGCCATTTAAAGGGATTGAGACCGGGAAAGAAGAACTTGAATGGTTGCCCACCTTTTGCAGCAATGGTCGCGTGAAAAAAATCGATGTAATCTGGTAAGTTACGAATAAAGAAGACCGGATGATTAATCATCACAAAGTCTTGGGTCAGCGCTTGTTTTTCGTCTGCTAAGATCTTTTCACCCTCCACACCAAAAAGCTTAATCGCCATACCGCGACCGTCACCCTTAGCATCTGGCTGAGGCTTTCCTGAACCATTAGAAAAGCGAATACAAGCTGTAAAAGTCTTTCCTGGTTGAAAAATGCCAAACTTGTACTCGGATGGTAGATTAGCTTCAACAGTAAATTCAGCTTTCACACAGCCATGATGCTTAGCGTGGGCGTCTCGTCGCGCCGGTCTATCACCGGCTTGATATTCTTGTTGAACCTGCCCGCTGGTAATTTGCTCAATTTCTTGAATCGCCGCAGCCTCTCCTGGAGTTGGATATTCCTGACCAAGTACTAGTGTGTTTGTTTGATTTTGCATGTTATTCTCCCAATCGGCTAAAAAATTTCTGCCACCATCTTTAGTTGAACATATCTGATTGAGCAAAAAACTGAATTTTTTATTTACTCATAAGTACATCGGTGTATTAAATTATCAATGATTTGTAGTGGCGATGAGTGCGCTAAAGCGCAACTACAAGCCGATTCCAAATATGAGCGGATTTCGTTACATAGTTTAATTTTATGAGCGTTTATCTACTATTAGGTGTTCCTGCGTGCTGCTTAGCGGGAACGACTTGCCATAAAATTAATGTGAGATAAATTTTGAGAAAAAGAAAAATGTTTCGTAGCGTTGCGATCGCAGTCATAGCGACAATTTCGCTTTTACCTCCGTCCCTAGCCCAACAACGGCAAATCCTCAACAGCGATCGCCAAGGTGATTATAATTCCTCTTCGGTTAAAGCGGCTAATGGCAGCACAAACCCGATTCCCTATTGGACTGCCCGTATCCGCACCGCCAAACTTAATTGCCGAGTTGAACCAGGAGCGAGTAAACTTGTCTTGATGCAATTCAAACCAGGAGAAATTATTCCCGCCGATCCTGGTACTGGTACTGGCGAAGCAATCGTGCGCGACACCCAAGGTAGTCCCTGGCTGCGAGTCAAAATGCTAGATAGTCAAGGAATCGCCCGGTCAAGCTGTTTTGTGAGAGCGAATAAACAGTACATTGAACCTAGCAACAAACAAGCGGAAATCAAGTGACGACTGATTTAATTTCACCCTCAGATTTTACCACCGTGCTGGCAGCCGCCGCATCCAGTTCGCGTCCAGCCTCGGAAGCCTTAGTCAAGTCTCTGCTAACAGCGGAGAAGACCGCTAAGCAGCAGCGCCTCTCATACCAATTTCCCTCTTTAATCGGTAAATGGCGGCTTTGCTTTGCCACAGGTACGCGCAAAGTCAGGCAACGCGGGGGAATTATTTTAGGTAAAGGTTTTTACCTCCCGAAGTTTGTTCCAGCCCAGATTTCTTTTGAAACATCGCCATTGGGTATAGAAATTGGTAATTCTGTGCAAATAGGAGCGATATTATTACAGCTAACTGGTCCTGCTAAATATCTCGACAAGAAAAACTTACTGGCTTTCGACTTTACCAACTTACGTCTCAGCCTCCTTAGTCGTACTTTATACAGCGGCAAAATTCGCTCCGGTAAAACCCAAGTTGATTTTGAGAATCAACCCATCGCCAAATTAGCGTTCTTTTCCTTCTTTTTCGTCACCGAAAACTTAATTGCGGCTCGCGGTCGTGGCGGTGGTCTAGCGTTGTGGGTAAGGGAATGAACGATATCTTTGATAATTGGCAAGAATGGTTAACAATTTCTGTGTACCTGGGAATTACGTTTGTTGTCATGTGGGGTGTTTTTGCTTCTCCAAAAAAATAAAAAAGGCTATTTGTGAGTAAATTGCCTTCAAGTCTAAGTATTGACTGATACCCATCTGTTGATTATGCTTGACTAAGCACTGTTGCTAGTGCTCCTTTATCCTCAAGGATCAGGACTGATTATTTTGATATACGGACTTTTTATTACTATAACTTTACGTAAATTTCCTTAAATTCATCATAACTTTATCCGTAAATGACTTTTTTTCCATAATTATAAGGATGCGCTGAATATAGGGCGATCGCAAAGCAATCAAGTAACGTTAATCAGTATGATCAGAAAATTATTAATAGTTGGTATGGGTGCTGGATTATTGCCTCTAATCGTTGGGGTGGCGACAGCAAAAGCCGCACCGATGGAATTCCAATTTTCCCACCCAGGTGAGGGTCAGCTTCCTCTTTCTTCATTTGGCAAAATTTCCTTGAACACATCTAGCCCGAATAATTCCACCAAACCCGATTTAGGAATTTACCAAGGCGCGATCACTAATTACGATTTGAATATCCAGGGAAGCAAATTTTATCCTGGCATGTATTCGTCTAATGGCGAAAAATTCAAAATCAGTGATGCTCAAATCAGTATCGATAAAATACACTCTTCGATTAATTTCTCTTTTGGACATGGGGCGAAACTTGACTTTCAATTACCACCTACATCCATTCAGACTGTAGCTTTATCCGGTATGAGTAAAATTAAATCAAATGCCAGCAGTGTAACTTTTACTCCTGGTACACACTACACTACATATTTAAAACAAACATCAATATCTGTTACTAAGACTATACCGAAGGAAGTCCCCGAAAATTCTTTTGGCTTTGCTGTGATAACATTTGGGACTTTTACTTTTAGTTCTCTCCGCAAGCGTCAACAAAAATTAAGTAATATCACTGATAATAAATAACTTTTCTGTCGTCGATTAGTCGCCCAAGGCAATAAAAAGTATTATAAACTACCTTTATTTAAATGCTACTTGTGACCAAATAACTAGAGGTATTTAAAGTATCTAAATTTTTCAGGAATGGATGTCAATTTTAATGAATAGATCATAAGTATAAGTAGACACAATAAAATATGGCACAGCATGAATCAAAAGAGGCAGATTTCCTCGTCTGTGGGTTGGGAAATCTTGGACAGTCTTGTGTATCTATACTTAAGGAGTTTGGGGCAAGAGTTAATGCCATTGAACTGACCGAAATTGAACATTGGGAAATTCTTCACTTACCTGAACTAATCGACTTTCTGGTGGTTGGTGATTGTCGTCAGCCGAAAATGTTGGAAATCGCTGGAATCCGTTCTTGTCGAGCCATTCTTTTAGTTACTAGTAATGAGCAGGTAAATATTGCTGGCGCATTTGCCGCGCGATCGCTCAATCCCAACGTCCGTTTAGTAATTCGTTCAGCCCAAATCAATCTGAATGAAATTTTAAGTCAAAGCCTCGGTAATTTTGTAGCTTTTGAACCCACGCAGTTACCTGCAAAAAGCTTTGCTTTAGCAGCATTAGGTAGTGAAACTAGAGGCTTTTTCTCTTTAGATAATCGCTTGTTGCGAGTAGTGCGAGTAAAAATTGATTCGACTCATCGTTGGTGCGATCGCGCTTCGTTATTTGAACTCAACAATTCTCAGCGGCGAGTGTTAATCCACGGCAGAGCCGCTAAACCTTTACCCAGACCATTCTATCATTGGGAGAGCGAAGCGAAAGTTTTAGCGGGAGATACGATCGCTTATATTGAAACCACTGAAAATCACCCACAAGCATTGAATCGCACCCGCATTTCTTCCCCGTGGTTCGCGACGGAGATTAAGTGGCAAGATCTGGGACACTTATTTAAGGATTTTTGGCAAGAAGGTAGACAAAGTCAACGTGTGGCGATCGTTTGCGGTATCGTCATGTTGAGTTTATTCTTGTGCGGTATGGTTTTGTATAAGCTGCAATACCCAGACATCAGTTTGCAGGATGCGATTAATGTCTCTTTGGTATTGAGTATCGGCGGCTATGATAACATGTTTGGGCAGCTAAAGCTTCCTTTTGCGATTCCTTGGTGGTTGCATCTATTTAGTATTAGTTTGACTGTTGCGGGTACAGTTTTTATTGGGATTCTCTATGCGCTATTAACAGAGCGCGTTTTAGCTGCACGGTTTCAATTTGTGCGTCGCCCACCAGTACCTAAATCTGGTCATGTAGTTTTGATTGGTCTAGGTCGGCTTGGTCAAAGCGTCGCCAAGCTGTTGCAGGATATGCAGCAACCCTTGGTGGTAATTAACGCCACCGTTGCCGAGCCGGGAATCTTACCGCAAATGCCTTTGATTATCGGTAACATTAAGGATGCCTTGAATAAAGTAAATATTACTACTGCTAAAAGTATTATTGCTGTCAGCGATGATGAAATTGCTAATTTAGAAATTGCTTTGTTGGCACATGCGGCTAACCCCAAAGTTGATTTAGTAATTCGCACCTTCGATCCGCGCTTTAGTGAGAATATAGCCAGACTGTTACCTTATGCTAGGGTTTTAGGAGTGTATGCACTAGCTGCAGAAGCATTCGCCGCCGCAGCTTTTGGTGAAAATGTTCTGAGCTTGTTCCGCTTAAATAACCAAACTACTCTGGTTGTTGAATATCAAATTACATTAGAAGACACCCTCAATGGTAGATTACTGGCGGAAATTGCTTTTGGTTACGGAGTCGTTCCGATACTTCATGCTCGCGATCAAGAAACAAAATTGATGCCGTCAGATGATATACAGTTGCAAGTCGGCGATCGCTTAGTGGTTTTAGCCACAATCGATGGACTCCAACGAGTGGAAAACGGAATTAGTACCCACAGACACTGGTTGGTACGGGTAGAAAAAGCGCTAACAGAAGCCGGAAAATTTACTGCTGTAGCAATCATCACTCGCGTTTCTGGCTGTGATTTAAAAACCGCTAAAACACTGATGAACCATATCCCCGGAACTTTAGAGTTACCGCTATATAAACACCAAGCGCAGCGTTTAGTTGTTGAACTTGGCAAAGTCCAAGTTATGGCTAGTTTGGTCAATAGTCAAGCTTAAATGCGGCGAAGCAACTATCCTCCCATTGATTGAGTCCGTTTCTTCTCTCTAGCTGCTAACCTGATGGGGGTTAAAATAGCAAATTTAACTCTGATGTAATCCAAAGTCTGGAATTTTGCGAAGCTCATGCCATCTGCAACTGATTTCAAAGACTACTATGCCATCCTGGGGGTTAGTAAAACCGCAACCGCAGAAGAAATTAAGCGAGCTTACCGCAAATTGGCTCGTCAACATCACCCTGACTTGAATCCAGGAAATCAAGCAGCAGAAGAAAAATTCAAAGAGATTAATGAAGCCCAAGAAGTGCTGTCAGATCCAGAAAAACGCTCCAAATATGATCAATACGGTCAGTATTGGCAACAGGCGGCGCAACGTGGTCCAACGGCTAGTCGTGCTGCAGCTGATCCCGCAGGCTTTGATTTTGACCAATATGGCAACTTTGATGATTTTATTCAAGAAATGTTCAGCCGGGAGCCATCTGGGCGAACATACAGTTCCCGATCTAGAGGTGACACTGGAGGATTTAACGATTTTGCTGGACGCAGCCAGTCTCCTGCACCTGATACAGAAGCTGCAATTGCTTTGACTTTTGCCGAAGCTTTTCACGGAGTCCAAAAGCGACTACAACTTGATGGTGAAACGATTAATGTCCGCATCGCCGCTGGCGCGAAACCAGGTAGTCGTGTCCGCATCAAAGGCAAAGGTCGCCCCAGCCCCTTTTCGCAACAACGGGGTGATTTATACCTGACAATTGAAGTGTTACCTCATCCTTTCTTCCGATTTGCAGATGATAATATTACCTGCGAAGTGCCGATTAGACCAGATGAAGCGGTATTAGGCACACAAATCGAAGTACCTACTCCAGACGGCAAAGTGACAATGAAAGTTCCTCCCGGAGTACGCAGTGGACAATCTTTGCGATTACGTGGTAAAGGTTGGACACAGCCGAAAGGTGGACGCACCGATTTAATAGTAAATTTGCAAATTGTCTCACCTAAAGAACTCAGCAATATTGAGCGGGAATATTACGAAAAAATTCATGATCAAAGCACTTTTAATCCCCGTACTCAGTTGGAGAATGTGACATTATGACCTTTAGTCTTTCACGGGTGGTAGTTTCCGCCGACGGTGAGCAACTTTATACCTTTGAGTATGCGGCGAAGGTGACGGCAACTTCGGTCACTGTGGTCGAAAGTTTTGTCCAGTTGGGACTGATTGAACCGATTGGTTCGATGTTGCTAGAGCGACATATTAGCCGAATTGCTCAAATTCAGCGTTTGCGCCAAGATCTCGGACTGAATTTTGTAGGAGCCTCAATGGTACTTGATATGGCTCAGGAAATTGCTCAACTACGCGCTCAACTTAAGGTTTATCACTCTGAGCAAAATTAGAATGTACCGAAGACAATAAAAATCACAAATGCTGAGTCATCCATAAAACATCATTTTTCGCAATCAAAAAATAATACTGGACAAAAGAACAATGATATGATTCTAATCTAGCTTATCTTAATTTATTGTTTGCAAGAATTGGCGATTCGCTTTCATCTTATAGAGTTAATCAACCATGCTCGGAAAAACACTCCTAACGAATAGTATAGCGATCGCCTTGTCTTCATTTGCAGTTTGCCAAAATCCCGCCGCCGCCCAGATAGCTCAATTTAGTCAGCCAAACCCTAACCAGTCAAGTCAACAAATTACGGTTTTAGACCAAGAGTTTGCGGCTGAAGCTGCGGAGAATGCTCAAGCTGCTATCCAACTTGGGCAAATGGCAGTTCAACAAGGCACAAATGAAGATGTGAAAATTTATGCCCAGCAGATGGTACATGATCATACAAAAATTTATAATCAAATCAAACAGTTAGCTAGTCGGAAGGGGATTGCCATACCTTCAGAAATGGGTAGCACAAATCGCTTAGAGATGGAAAATTTATCGAGATTTTCTGGTGCTGAATTTGACCGCGCCTACATGCGTCTAATGATGGAAGATCGGACACGCGATGAATCCTTATTTGGACGCGTAGCCTTGCAAGGAGATGACCCCGACCTTAAAACCTGGGCGAAGAAAAACCTGGGAGCAATCAAGCAACAGTTCCGAAGTGCGCGCTCAATCGCCCGCGATCTCCGCCAACCTGCACCTGCACCAGAAGCCCCACCCGTCACTCCCCCAAATACCCCTTAAGCATCAGAGATTTATTTCTTACTCACACTTAAGTACTGATTGGAAAGATAAGAATAATTTGATACTACAGTACAGAATCGGCATGCAAAAAAGTAGCCAAGTTATCCATAGCGAGCCGATGTGTAACATCCACAGACTCACTAACAATAGTCCGATGATATCAGCAATCAACACGGGAAAACGTTCCGTAACTTTCCATGTTTGAATAATGCTTTCTGCTAATAAATTAATTTTTATGTCAGCAAATAAGTTGAACCAAACTTGACTCAGTAAAATTAGAATAGAACCTCCTCCAAAGGAAATAGGTGCAGCATAAAAACCTAAAAGTTCGATAAAGATTGTGACAATAGTAATTGTATAAAAAGTATTGAGATGTATATCTTCAACTTGCTTTCTCGCACTAGCGATTTGTCGCAAATCTAGATCCGCCATACTAGCTTGTTCTATACAAAACAAAAACATTCCTAAATATAGTAGTTGATGCGTCAATTCCTGACCCCAAATAACTTCCCTCAGTACGCTTAAGCAAGCAGGGAAAAAAAGCAGAAATATAATCCCAGAAATTGAAAACATGAAATGACTTCCGCGCGAGCTAAAAAATACAAAAATTAATCATAAGCGATCGCACAGAACTTAGTTGTAGCAAACTACCACTTTTACAACTGACTTTAATTAGTAGTACAAGTGAACTAGGAGAATTATATTTAAGAGTGAGCGATCGCCGGCTTTTTACTAAGGGTGGAAATAAAATGCTATACCCAAGACAGCATAAGTAATTAATAGTAAAACACCCTCTAACCAGTTAGTCCGCCCATCAGTACTAATGGAATTTGTACTTAAGACCGCCATTGCGACAGCGACAATTTCAAAAAGATTAAAGTATAAATTCATCGGTTGACCAATCGCCCAACCAATCAAAACCAGACTCGGTGCTACAAACAGAGCTATCTGTAAACTAGAGCCAATGGCGACAGCCACAGCCAACTCCATCTTATTTTTGACGGCGAAAGTCACACAAGTAATATATTCAACAATCCCACCGAAAATCGGAATCAGAATCACCCCGCTAAATAAGCTAGTCAAATGGAGATTAGAGATCGCTTGTTCGATGCTTTCTACCAGGACTTCTGAGACAAAAACTAAAACTAAAGTACATCCTAACAAAATACCAACTTGTAACTTGATATTCACCGCCGGTTCAGCCGATTCTAAAATCTCGGCTTCAGAATCTTCTAATAAATATAAGTGTCTGTGAGTTTTCATGGAGAAAAATAACATCAGACAGTAAAATGTCAGTAATAAAATAGAAGACGCATAAGAGAAATTATTGATTGTAGCGAGTGGCAAATCCGTAGAAGTTAATTGCATCGCCGCTGGGGTCATGAGCACAATTACCGCTAGCGTCAAAGAAGACGCATTCATGCGAGCTACAGCTGGCTGAAAAGTTTGTTCACTAAAGCGCAACCCACCTAGGAAAATAGCCAAACCCAATGCTAGTAGCAAGTTAGCAATAATTGAACCCGTTAAGCTGGCTTTTACCACATCAACCAGACCAGCACGCAGGGCCACAATCGAGATAATCATCTCTGTGGCGTTACCAAAGGTTGCATTCAGTAGACCACCCAAAGCTGGACCAATGACAATCGAGATTGCTTCAGTTGAGTTAGAAATCGAGGCGGCTAAGGGAATAATTGCAAGTCCCGAAGTAATAAATATGACTATCGGATTCCAGTGTAGCCATTGTGCAATCAGGGAAATTGGCACAAAAACTAGCATTCCTAAGATAATCGAATTTTTATTTACCATTGTCTATGCACTCAGGAGATCTCAAGACTATGTATATTTATACTAATCTTATACAAGAGATTCCATATTACGCAAATAATTCGTACACGCCAATCAAAATTAATAATAAACCCGCAACTTTCTGAGACAATGAGCCGAGAGATTTACTCAGGTAACTTTTGGCTAATCTTTGACCTAAATCAATTGTCAGATAACTGAACACCCCAATTGCCAACGAAGTCAGCACCGCATGATGATTAGATAAACTAGCACCAAAACCTCCAGCCATCGCATTTAAAGCCAGTGATACTCCGAGAATTAAGGTTTCCTTAAGGTCAATAAACCTCAAAGATGAAGTGTTTCGTATTCTTTCCGCACGCTCGTTATCAGAGCGACTTCGCTCAGTTTGTCGTTCTCTTTGAGCTAAACGAGGAAATATAAACTTGAGTAATCTCACCAAGGTTCTGGTAATTAGCGACCAAACTTGATTGGCGGCTGATTCCCAATAAATCCAAATTCCCACACCAATAATGACAACCGCACCCAAGTCGTTGGCAACTTGACCTGGTAATATGTGTTGCAGCCAATGACCAAACATCATGGCAATGAAAGTCAAGCCTCCTGACAACAATGCAATTAAAAAATTTGAGAAATTGGAGATGCGATCGCGTCCAATTCCGTAGGCAATACCAACACCCAAATTATCTAAATTTGCCGCCACTGCCAACGCCACCAACATCGCCGCTTTATGTATCAAATCCGAATAGTTCACTCTCGACTCCTAAATATTACTAATAAAAAAAAATAAGAAATTTTACAATATATACGATATTATTCCTAACGGCTCAGTGATCGCCCACACAACATATAACATAAAATCTCTAGCTCAAAAGCATGATCGACCACCCAAAATAATTAAGGCTTGATCCGACCACAAGCATGACCTACTCTAGCGCTAAGGTATGAATATCGGTAGTTGTAATCCACTCCACACTTTCTATGGTTGACAATACTAATTAGCTGTAAAACTTAGTACTAAGTTCATCAGATATTAACGGTCATTGCAACTTACTAGCCTTCACAGAGTAGCTGATTAATGCCAGACCACACCCAGAGCAAATTACAGCCAGTGACATAAATAACATCTAATCCCAAGTATGTCTAAAGATAGACGGAGCCAATACGTTTTCTTTTATTGTCCCCAACCATATTTCTTCTTTTACAATTAACTGTAAAATTACATCTTCATTTAAAAATGATATAACTCTACAGAGTAGCCAAGCAATCTATCTGAAGTAATGCAAGTAGTCGTTAGCCTCGTGCGGTAACTAAGTATTCGCACTGCTGTTCTCGTTTGCCCTAGTAGATTTCACAGTCGCCAGATCGCAAAGATGTCTAAATATGACCATACTTGCAATTTTTTGCATAATTAGGTCTCCACGAGGTGAATAAAGAGTTAGTGAGTTGAATATACATTTCAGTAGGAAAAGGTATGTGGCGTTTAAATCGTTACCAATGGACTGTGTTATTTGCCGCCTGGTTAGGCTGGGGCTTTGATATTTTTGACGGAATACTATTCAATTATGTTGCACCCAACTGCGTGCCGACACTTTTGCACTTGACAATCGGCACACCAGCAGCCAAATCAGCAACATTATTTTGGACAGGACTGCTGACTTCTGTGTTGTTGATTGGTTGGGCAGTTGGTGGGGTAATTTTTGGTCAACTAGCTGACCGCATTGGACGAAGTAAGACTCTACTGCTGACAATGCTCCTGTATGCTTTAGGAACTGCTAGTTGTGCCTTTGCGCCGAATATCTGGGTTTTGATGTTGTGTCGGATGGTTGCTAGTTTAGGTATCGGTGGTGAGTGGGCGGCTGGGGCTTCAATGGTGGCAGAAGTAATGCCAGAAAAAGCACGGGTGGAAGCAGGGGCACTTTTATACACTTCGGCATCAGCAGGTTTATTTTTGGCAACTTATCTCAACTACCAAATTGCTGGGGTGGTATTTGCCGGAAGTCCTGAGACATCTTGGCGCTATGTCTTTTTATGTGGTTTAATTCCCGCCGCCGCCGCCTTCTTAATGCGCTTGTTTGTCAAAGAACCCGAACGTTGGCAGAACGTAGCTGCTACATCCGCCCCACCCAAACTCAGCGAACTTTTCAACCGCAAAAATTTTCCTTTAACCCGCAGTGGTTTTTTGATGGCATTGACTGCTTTGCTGACTTGGTGGAGTTGTAATGCTTTTATTCCGGTAGTTGCGACCGGCTTAGCCCGCACAGCTGCAACGGCTCAAGGTTTGAATGAGGCGGGAATTTTGTCCCTCATCGAGCAATGGAAGGTGGTGGCGAGTAATAGCTTTAATTTGGGAGGGTTAATTGGCACACTGCTGACGATTCCAGCGGCTAAATACTTGGGTAGGAAAAAGATGTTTGTAATTTACTTCCTACTTTCAGGCGCTTCTATCCTGGCGACATTTGGATTACCGCTATCTCCTGAAACCCGCCTTTACATGTATTTCGGCATCGGTTTGAGTGTTTTTGGTGTGTTTGGTAGTTTTACTTACTACCTACCAGAACTTTTTCCGACTCGACTCCGGGCGACTGGGGCAGGTTTTTGTTACAACATCGGACGTATTATTGCTGCTGCTGGTCCTTTTATTGTAGGTAGAATCGCTTCTCAAGGAACGAATACAGCAATCCACACATTATTTTGGGTAGGTTTTATTCCCCTGATTGGATTAGCTTTTATTCCTTGGGTAATTGAAACCAAGGGTCAGGCTTTAGCTGATTAATCAACTCCCACCGATTCACGTTAGTTAAGCGATGGGAGAAGATAACTACGCGTAAACTCTAATTTGTAAATCCTTGGCGACTCATACAGCTTTTCAACTCAATTTCCGCTTGACTTAGTTTTGGATTCGCCTTGACATTAAAAGCTCTTTCCAGCTGATCGTCGCTCATTTCATCCAAGGCACGTTTGAGACTTGGATGGCTGAGTTCCTCAGGTAAACAAGCAATAAGAGCAGTTATGCGATCGCCTTTGGTGGCAGTATCAGCCATAGTAGGAGCAGTCATCGCAAATGCTGGTTCGACAAGTCCTGGTAGCCAGATTAAACCAATTAGCAAACTGGTCAGAACCGTTTGCCGTAGCAAATTGAGAATCTGATTGCAAAATGAACTAGAAATGACAAAACTCAATAGACTAGAGTTCTTAATACTTGAGTTGGAAGTCATGACAGTCCTGGGTAAGTTTTAAATTTGCTCACAGTGAGCTTGGGATATGAGTAGCAATACTCAAAACCAGAGTAGCTTTTTTAAGCCAGGAATGACTGTGATTTTTATCACATAATAATTTGGTTCCGTCTTATACTTCATAAATTCAGTACAGATATCGGTCATACCTAGATAGCCATCTGTGACGGCTAGAGACCAATATCGTCCATTTTATTAATGGTGCGCCGTCTTTGTCGCGAAACTTCATGCGCCGTAAGTAATCGAGGAAAATATCAAAGTCTGATTTTGCTCCTTGAGGAGGTGCGATCGCCCCAAATATCAGCAATACTATCTGTCTCGTGTATATTTCATTATGGACTTAAACGGCACGGCAGACTATAAACAAATACCTAGATCTCTATACTGAGAGCATCTTTCCCAAGTTAGAATCACGAAGATCTTTATGTTACCTAGAACACGATTGGAATTTAACTGGTGTGTTCCTGTCTCTGGTGATGGATTTTACTTAGGTTTACCTAAGTGGGAACGTCCACCAAGTCTTGATTACACGGTACAGATTTTCCAGACAGCAGAACGTTTTGGCTTTTCCCAACTGCTGATTGGTATGGGTTTCAACAACCATATTCTCGAAGCATGGACTTTAGCCACAGCCGCCTTGGCACTGACATCAAAAGCCAGCGCGATGGTCGCAATTCGTCCGGGTTTTTACTCAGCCGCAGTGTTCGCCAAGATGGCAGTCACACTCTTACAAATTAGCAATAGTCGGCTTTCACTCAACATTGTGACAGGTGGTAGACCTGCTGAGCAAGCAATGTATGGTGATTATTTAGACCATGATTCACGTTATCTGCGGACACGAGAATTTATGCAAATTTGTCGCCGCTTATGGTCTAGTACTAGTGCGTTTGATTATGAAGGTGAATTTTACAAGCTTAAACAAACAAGATTAGAGAACTTACCGCAAATTCCTGGTAGTCCTCTATACTATTTTGGTGGAGCTAGTGCTTTAGCGCTACAAATTAGCGCCGAACTTACCGACGTTTATCTGATGTGGGGTGAAACGCGACAGCAGATTAAAGAACGAATCATGGAAATGCAACAATTAGTAGCTGCTTGCGGACGGACTAAAGCAGTGCGCTACGGTTTGCGGATGAATATAGTGGCGAGACCAACAGAAGCTGAAGCCAGAGAAACCGCCAAGGAAATGATTTCTCAAGTTAAACCACAAGCATTAGAAAAAGGCAGGGTGAAAGATTTTCCTAATACTCGACTCGAAAGTGTCGGTCAAAGTCGGCAATGGGAATTACGCGGTAGTGCTGACCAAGATTGGTATGTGGAACCTTTATTATGGGCAGGAATTGCCGTAGTGCGAAGTGGGGCGGGAATGGCAATTGTTGGTAGTTACCAACAGGTAGCCGACCGACTTCTAGAATACATCAATTTAGGGATTACTGTGTTTATTCTCTCTGGTTATCCACATTTAGAAGAGTGCGAAAATATCGGGCGAAATGTATTGCCTTTAGTGCGAGAGGGTTTTCTCTCTTCCAACATTACTGGCGCTTGATTGCTTATAAGCTAGATATGACGATATCATAGGAGATAAAATTGGAGCCAACGTCACAGCAGTTGAAAACCCTTTACCGAATGTCGGTCAGATCAAGTAACCTGCTACAAGCAATCAACGTAGTACGTCTAGACGAAAGAACGAGGCTCATATACATGCTAATTGGAAACACAATACAAATAGAAATCTACCCTAATAGGGAGATAACATTTCCATGAAAAATTCTAAGTATCAGGTAATGCCCGATGAAGAATTGAGAGACTGGGTCCGCTATCATCCTTTGGATGTGGAAGCTTTCCATACTCTAATGGATAGATTAGACAAACTTCCAAAAGTGCTTTGCACTACAGAGGAAGAAATCGAAGCAGAATTTCTGCATCGGCTCAACAATAGACCAGAGAAGACCTGAGCCAAGATACAGGGTCGGACAACGCCGACGCAATTACTGTGGCAAAATATGAAAGACGTTCGGATTTGCTTTATTGGCGAATCATTTATTAATGGGACAGGTGACTCTACGCATCTTGGATGGACAGGACGGCTCTGCGTAGCTCTTTCTCATCAGGGATACCCGGTAACTTATTACAACTTGGGTATCCGGCGTGAAACGAGTACAGAACTAGCTTTACGATGGCAAGCTGAGGCTGAGCGAAGGCTACAATATGGTTGTGACAACTATATTGTATTTTCATTTGGCACTAATGATACCACCATAGAAAATGGTAAACTTCGGGTTGAGTTGATTAATTCTCTGAAGAATGCACGGCAGATTTTAAGTACTGCTCAACGAAACTATCCTGTTTTGATGGTAAGTCCGCCTCCAACATCTGATGAGGAAAGACACATTCGGGTAAAAGTCCTCTCTGAACATTTTTCCACTCTCTGCCAGGAATTGACTATTCCCTACTTAGACGTATTTAGCCCATTGTTGAATTCTCCTGTTTGGATGGCTGAAGTAAAAGCTGGTGATGGCTCTCATCCGAATGCAGCAGGATACGAAGAGTTAGCTCAACTAGTGCAAAGTTGGTCTGCTTGGTCTAATTGGTTCAAGTCCTATTGATGGTAAAAATTCATTCGCGAGTTAGAGTACGGTTTGGGAAATTATTATGTGAATTAGGGTATGAATGCTTCTGAGTTGTTGAGAAGATATGCAGATGGAGAGAGGAATTTTAGTGGAGTTGACTTGTCTCCTGCGAATTTGACTGATTCTAATTTGAGTGGTTCTAATTTAACTGCTTCTAATTTAAGTGATTCCAATTTGAGTTATTGTAATTTAAGTGATTCCAACTTGAGTCGTGCTCAACTCGCTTGGGTAAATTTGGGGGGAGCCGATTTGACCGGAGCAAATTTGACTGGAGCCGATTTGACCGGAGCAAATTTGACTGGAGCCGATTTGACTGGAGCAAATTTGGTCGGTAATATCATGGACAATACACTCTACTGCAACACCACATTGCCAGATGGTACTGTTATTATTGAAGCTACATATTTTGATTAAAGAATTTATATAACTTAAATCTGCAAAGAAAAATGCAGATGCAGAAGAAACAGTATCTGCTGCTAGGGCAAGGGGAAGTAGAACATTATATTATTTGTCATGTTCATTCCTTGGTAACATGAATAAATCATTTTTAAATTTTGTCTAGCATGACCTTATAATGCTGCTGTTTAAACCTATGTAGCTCCTAAGCGAAATTGCCCATATATAATAGCGCTGACTTTGTATTTGTATACAAGCAAGTTAAGAGCAGGCTAAACGTAAACGAAGGTAATCCTTATAACCTTGTAACTAAACAAGTGTTAGCTCGTCCCTCCTAAGGCTGATATTATGATTCACATTCCCAATAAAGCAGTGAACCGAGAGATGCGATCGCAAGTTATCCGGCAAAATATCCTCCGTCAGATAGATTTAATTGCGAGTTAGTTCTTTGGCTGTAACTCTTAATTAACAGAGAAATCTGTGCTATTTTTTGCTATCTGATTAGGCATAATTTTCATAGTGCAATACTCTTACTCAAAGAGCATCTCCCTATAACTAATCTGGTACCGCCAACTTGAGTAAATCAGACAGGGAAATAATGAACAATCTCCGATGCCAACTAAGTAATTCGCTTTTTACTATTATTTGCCTTTGGTTAGGCGAGTTTACAGCTTTTTAGTTATTTTGAGACAGTAATTGTAATTTTCACATTTGCCGCAATATTAGCTGCCTTATTGAACTACCCAGTTCGGTGGTTGAAGCGTTTCTTTTAGTAGCCTCAATTATACTTCAGCAAATCCAAGACAATATAATTTTGCCGCGAGTTATGCACTCTTTCAGTCAATGTTAATCCTGTAGTTACATCTTTTGCATTATTAGTCGGTGCAAGAATTGCTGGACTGCTAGGCGTTTTTCTGGCTGTTCCACTTGCTGGTTTGATTGTCAGTTTGTTAGAAATTGATGAGTTGAAAGGAGAAGAATCCAACTAAAGGGTCATCGGCGCAACAGGTTCAATATCAGGATCGAAACCACCAACCTGATTAGTTCGCAACACCCACGCTTCACCACCCTGTCTGAGAAAGGCTTGAGTCACCTCATCACTGGTCAGACGAGGTAAGATAGTGCGCCAAGTCAGCAAACTTCGGATTAAGGTTTGCACTGGGTGATCTTCCAGGGTACTACCTAATACCTCAGTATGATTTTTCCAGTCGGCTCGTGCTGTTCCCCAGGGTAATAGTAGATGTTTCAAATCGAGACTTAAGCGTTCTAGCTGCTGCAATTTCTGCAACTGTTCAGGATGTTGATGTTTCCACTCCTCGACCTTTGGATGGGAACGAATTACTCTAGCTATTTGAGTAAGTGCAGCATATAAAGCTTGATTGGCATCCTGGGTACAGTTATTTGCAGGTCCCACAAAAGTGCCTCCTGTCCCATCGCCAATGCGATAGCGAGCCGCCATAATTTCTAACTGATAGATCACCTCATCCAAAGGCGATCGCTTCCCACCATCATCTATTTCATAATCATCAGTAAACCCATCGAGTTCAAGTAAGGTATCGCCAACGGGGCGCAATCCCAACCAGCCAAACTGTCTATCACCCATATAGCGCGACCAATGCAGACTACCGGCAATCAGTCCATCACTATTCTGGGTATAAATTTGGTGATAAACTATCTCAAAGCGTAATTCATCCGCTAACGGTTCCCACACTACCTTGGCAATCCCGTAAGCAAAGTGACCAAAGTAGAGCGGACTCTTCGCCTTGGGTTCGGTTTTATTGCCACCAATCCCACCATAGACATGAACTAGTAAAGCCCGTTTACCTTCTGGCCAAATCGTTACCTTTTTTACTCGAATTGTCTTAGCACTGAGCAGTATAGAGGCAATTTTACCTTTCTTAGCAGCCAGATTACCCCACGACCCTTTTTTGAGATACTTTTTGACTGGTTTACCTACAACCATGCGTTCAGGTTCAATCTGCAACAAGACACGAGGGGCTAAAGCTTGTACAACAAACCGTCCTGACTCATCCGGCGCACCATAAATATACCATCCAGTTTCGTTAAGGGGAGATTTTTCAATATTCTTACTGCTGGATGGATAAGTATGATTGCGATTGGCTACTACCTGTGGCATGCTAACAATTTCTTCTGCACCATCGAATTGTCTTGAAGCCCGATTAAAGTGAACCACACGAAACAAATCACTTCCTGATTTAGTAGGTTGTAAAAATTTTACTAAAGCGTAGTAACGTCCGGTGATTTGAACCGGGTCGTGAGAAATATACAGGGTGTGCGAAGATTTGCTTAGTTGTAGCAGCTTTTGTGGGGTTGCGTCATTGCCTTTGGACTGCACGATCACTGTTTCCGGCAACATTACCATCACATCATTGTGAGGATGGGAACCTGCTAACGATTCCAATGGATTAACTAATCGCCAGTGATTAATCCGAGTCGGATGAATGTTGCCTTGTTGACTGCTATACTCTGCTTCTGCACTGAAATGCACATCTTTAGTTACTGCTTGGGCGTATGCTTGCACCTGTGGATCATCACTAAGGCGCAAAGTTACAACTTGTCCAACTAGATGCTGAAAATTGTCAGGCGCATTATGTACTTCAAACAATACCCCTTTTATCTGCCGCTGGTCTTTAGTAGGCAAAATTAATCGTCCCATCCAGGGAGCGATCGCACGATAATATTCTTGTGACACTGCTTGATGAATCGGATAAAACTCCGGTCGATTGAAGGCTGCTTGACGATACCGTTCGTAATTACTCAATATGCGCTCTTTTGCCCGCTCTTGATCGTGCTCAACAGTATCAAGTAAGATTCCTACTACCCAATCGATAGTTTGTTGCAAGTAACTGCGACCATCGGGCAGAAATCTTTCCGGGTCCATTAATCCTCCCGGCAGTTGATGTCCGACTGGACCTAAACTAATCCGATGTATTTTCCCGATTCGCTGAGCGCGATTCCAATAAGACAGCAAAAAGAGTGGCCAACGTCCGGGAAATATCACACCCATGCGCTCAACCGTATCTTTGTCACCTACCAGATGATAGAGATGCTCTGTTTTCAAAACATCGATATTGCCACTAATCACCCCGCCAAGGGAAATGATCTCAATCGGAGCCGTCAAAGCCTGCCGCAAAAGCGGGGCAGCAGCAGCAGCCATTTGTCCGCCACCACTAAACCCAATTAGAGTAATTGGGACACCACTATCAAGTTGGTAACCATGTCGGAGCAAGGCTTCATACATGACTTGGGCAATTCCCAGGTTATAAATTGGTCCATAGCGTTTGTCAGCAGAAACTGCAACGACTAATACATTGCGAATGTTCACTAAATAACTAAACAAGCTGGTAGGATTTTTTAGCCGAAATCGGTCAGCCAAACGCCAAAAAAATCCTAGCGGACGGTTTCCGGTCAGTGGATTATTACGCACTGAGTAAGGCATGATGCCTTTAATTAGCTGCATGTCCTCAGTTAAGTGGGGTGCCAAAGTGTCTAAAAACTCTTGAACATCTGGCAGATAGTGGAATGTAGACTGACCGATGCCATCGAGATAAATTACATAACGTGTGACTACTTTTTGTTGTGGGGTAGATTGCGACTCTGTTTTGGAATCGGCAGTGATGTCTAAACGATCGCCGTACCAACCCGCCCACCAACCAAGGGCTTCTAAAGGAGCGAGGAGTGCAGCCGCCGCAAGGGCTATAATACCGATCCACACTAAATTAAAGATTAGTTTAAGAATTACGCCCAAATTTCCATACCAGGCAAACCACCAGTAGCGAATCGGTGAAAGGAGGATAAGCGCTGCATATGTTACCCCAACCATGAGCGTTATGCCGCCCAATTCGCCAGCTATTGCACTTAACCTAAAACCGCGATTTTTGACTGTTTTCTGAATCCGGGGTGCGATCGCTGTTAAATTAGTTGCCGAGAAAGCGCGTAGTCCTCTTTGCAAAATTCCCACTAACTGCTGAGGCCCAGTAACTAGTTGTACACCTGCCACTTGGGAAGTAAGCCAGTGACCAAATTCAGCAATTGGCTGTCCAATGGTTCGCTGCAACACCCAAAGCGTCACCCATCCCAGCGCTACAGTCTCAAATGCCTGCCATAAACTAGTATTGCTGACAGCGGCAAAGCCGACAACCATTGCCAACAAGTGCCACAGCGACAAAAGTAATAGCAGAGGTTCTCCCAAGTAAGGCATCGCCCCGAAAAGACTAAATATCAGCGGTGCGTAGCTAAATCCTAAAGTGCGGGCAACTAAACCAAGAGGAACTCTAACTGTAAATGGCGCAAAGCTAATCACCCAGGTACTCAAAACCAGAAATATGTAGCCAAACGTAAACAAGATCGCTCCAATCAGCAAGCTCAAAACAAAGCGCACTGGTTTGACACGGTTGATGAATAAAACAACGCCCATCGCGCCAACTTGGGATACTGCAGCAGCCAGAACAACTATCAACGATACGATTGAGGCATTAGGTAGAGTGTCAATTTGGTCAAAAGCTGTCGAATTTAGGGCAAGCACCCATCCCAATATTTGCCAAAATCGGTTCAGGGCAGTTTCATGCATCATCTAATCCCCAGTTCAAAGTCCAAAAATTCGTAAGCTTGCTTTTCCGTCTTACACCTTAACTCAATAAGTTTTGCATATTGTAGTCAGCAATTAATCAACACTGCATCTAACAATTGAGACAAGCTTACATATTGAGGAAAATAAAGAAGTGTTTAAATATTTAGCCAGTTAAAGACTTGCTCAACGGTTAGAGATAAGTCAATATTACTGAGGATGGGGAGTACGTCTGTTGCTTCTAGCAATTCAATACGTTGATTGGGGTGTACAGCCAAAATACCATCTTCATCTGGAAGAATTAACCACCCTATTTCTGTGCCATTTTTACAGCAGTGTAATAGTTTACGAAGAACTTTGGTTTGGCTTTGGTCAGGTGAGAGAATTTCTATTGCCCAGTCAGGATGACTTTCAAAGCGATTGGCAATCCTCCCTGACTCTGTGCGAGGTATGCGATCCCAACGAAATACAGCAATATCGCTCACTATGGTAGCACCGCCAAATGTACAGCGAAGTTCGGGTAACGCCAAAGCAATTTTTTGAGGTACTGTAACTTCGTTGATGGTGGTAGCAAGTTTACCTTGCAGTAAGCTGTGTTCTCCTTGTGGCAAGGGTTTTTGGTTAATTTGTCCATCGATGTACTCGGAAGCAGGTTCGGTTTCGGGTAATTGCAGGAATTCGTCTAAGGTGATGGGTTTGACTATCGTAGTCATAACTGTTCAAAGCCAAATTCGGTTAGATCAATTTTACCTAATTGTATGCGACATGACGAGCAGAAAGTTTAGTAATGGAAACTACGCAATATCCTACTAAGTTAAGCATGTCGCCGCAATCCTCAAAATTACAGCTTCTGCAAAATGATTACCAATAATCTGTAAACCAATAGGTAAACCATCACTCCAGCCACAAGGTATAGATATTGATGGTACACCAGCAAAACTAAAAGGTAGGATAAATCGTCGATTGAGTTCGGAAGCAGGTGCAGTCATTAATGGTGCAACTGTTGGTGTTGTTGGTGTCAAGATTGCATCGACTTGGGTAAACAGTTGTTTAAATTCAGCAATTTGCTGACGCCTGATATCCTGCGCCTGTGCATAAGTTGTAGCGGAAATATTCATTCCTTGTAACAAATCAGACCGCACCTTAGCACCAAAAACTTCATGATTAGCCGCATATTGTTGCAAAGCTTGATAAAATTCATACTGAGCAATCTGAAAATAGATCGCTGAATGGAAATGCTCCAAAAATGAACTTTCAATTGTGACGACTTCAAATCCTAGTTCGCGAAGATGTGATATCGCTCCATATATCGCCTTTGCAACCGCAGCATCCACACCTCGGTAAGTATAATTTTGCACCACTCCCAACCGCGAACCATTTGCAGAGACGGGATATATAGTGTCTCCATTCATCGCCTCCCAGAAAATGGCCACATCTTCCACAGTATTTGCCATAATTCCCACAGTATCAAAACTTGGAGAGCGGGGAAAAACACCTTGAGTACTCACTAAACCGTGGGTTGGTCGCAGTCCTACCACTCCCGACCAACTAGCCGGAACCCGAATTGAACCGCCTGTATCTGTCCCAATTCCCCCTAAACAAAGATGCGCCGCGACAGCAGTAGCTGTACCACTAGAAGATCCTCCTGGTGAACAGTCATGATTCCAAACATTGCGGATATCACCATAAAATTGATTGCGACCAGAAATATCTGCCGCAAACTCGGTTAAATTGGTTTTGCCTAAAATTACCGCACCGGCTGCTTGTAATTGCTGCATAATAGTAGCATCGGTTGAAGGGACGCGATCGCTAAAATTTTCCGCGCCAACAGTAGTTCTAATTCCGGCTGTGTCAATATTATCTTTAATCACAATCGGGATACCATGCAACCTTCCTCGGTCTTTAAGCGTTGTCAATTCTGCATCTAACATCGCCGCTGTAGCCATAGCCTGCTGTTCAGTTACAGTGATAAAGGCGTTGAGGGTCGGATTTAAATTTTTGATTCTTTCTAGATAATGCTTAACCAGATTTTCTGAGGTTAGGACACCACTGCGGATTTGCTGACCTACCTCGGTAATAGTTAAGGGAGTTTGTAACTGCATGCATTATGATTGTGTCAGTATTTGATTTTTGAGAACCTCCCATGCTATTTGATGCTTTTAAACGTCAACCTTATGCCATCAAAGTCGCTCCAAAATGGCGAGTAGCATGGGGAAATATCAATGCTATCACAGAGAATATTGCGTGGCGAGATGACCAATTCGCCGTTATTCTCGCAGATACCTCGCAGGAATTAGCTTTAAGTCCCAAAGAACAGTTTGTGGTTGTCGGTGATGTGTGGTTGAGTAATCGGGATGATTTGCTGAAAGTTCATTCCCCTGGCTTTTCGGGAAGTGACCAACAATTAGTTGCCCAACTTTGGGAAAAATTGGGTCAGGAATCGTTGAAACTATTAGAGGGGATGTTTGCTTTGGTAGTTTGGGATCGCCAACGCCAATCGTTATCACTGGTTCGCGATCGCATCGGTGCGCGGACTTTATACTACACTACAGGATGGATTGCACCCCAACTGCGATCGCTCACACCCTATCGGTCAGCGGAACTCGATTTAATCGCCTTGCGAGATTACTTGTGTTGCTCTTTTGTACCTGGAGGACGCACAATGTGGCAAGATGTGCAAGAAGTTCGTCCTGGGACAATTTTACAACTACCTTCCGGCAGAGTTGAGAGTTACTGGCAACTTCAAGAACAAATTGTTGCTAAAGATGAATCAATTGTATGGCATGGCGATCGCCTACGTTCTTTACTCGACCAAGTAGTTCAAGAATATTTACCAAAAAATCAAGCTGTTGGTGTTTTCTTATCTGGTGGTTTGGACTCTAGTTGTATCACCGCATTAATGGCAAAATTCCACAATGCACCAATCCACAGCTACTCGATTCATTTTGGCGTAGAATGTCAAAATGAGTTGGAATTTTCCAGCTTAGTAGCGGAACATTGCCAAACTCAGCATCATATTCTGGAAATTACATTCCGCGATATGTGGGATCGTTTACCAGAGACAATGGCGGATCTTGATGACCCGATAGGCGATCCGCTAACAGTTCCCAATCTCTTGCTAGGAAAGCTGGCGCGAGAAAGTGTTGAGGTAGTACTTAATGGGGAAGGTGGCGATCCTTGTTTTGGTGGTCCCAAAAATCAGCCAATGTTAATGAATAGCTTATATGGTGGAGTTAACAATCAAGACACACTGCAAGCATTTCTGATTTCCTTTCAAAAATGTGCTACCGATTTACCGCAACTCCTCAAGCCGGAAATTTGGAATGCAGTGCAAACAGCACCTTCCGTATTTTCTCCTGATCTCAACTCCGATGCTAGTTATTTAAATCGGTTAATGGCGCTGAATATTAAGTTTAAAGGAGCCGACCAGATTTTAACAAAAGTTAGTAATCTGACACAAGCGGCGGGAATTCACGGGCGATCGCCACTTTTTGACCAGCGAGTAGTAGACTTGAGTATGCAAATTCCTCCAGAGTACAAGCTTTCGGGAGTCGAAGAAAAAGCGGTGCTGAAACAAGCGGTTGCCGATATCTTACCACCGGCGATTATTCACCGTCCTAAAAGTGGGATGATGGTGCCAGTGCAACTCGGATTTCGCAAATATTGGCAGCGCGAAGGTAAAGAATTGTTGTTGAATAGAAAGAGTGCGATCGCGCCTTACCTCGAAACGCCAATTATCCGTGACTGGCTCAATTACCGGGGTGATACTTGGAGTCGGTATGGTGTGAAATTGTGGTTATTGACCAGTTTAGAGATTTGGCTGCAAGTGAATCAGAAATAAGATGTTCAATCCGAATTAACAGCGTATAGCTATTTTGCCTACTGTACGTTCACTTTCACTATATAGGTGAGCCGCAGCTAATTCTTGTAAAGGATAGGTGCGGTCAATTATCGAGCGAATTTTACCTGCTTCAATCAACTCTTTAAGATAAAGCAAGTCCTGACTATTCGGCTGGCACAAAATGAATTTGGCTTTTTTACCGGGTATAAGTGCTGTTAATGCTATTTGAATCAGATTTTCAAGAGTAGGCAGGGTAAAAATATATATCCCTTCAGATTTCAGAATTTTGTTACAGTTGGAAAAGGAACTGCGATCAACTGCATCAAAAATGATATTGTATAATTTTGCATCTTGAGTAAAATCTTGTTGCTTGTAATCAATGAGATGATCTGCTCCCAAAGATTTTACCAATTCCAAATTTTTACTACTGCATACAGCTGTCACTTCTGCACCTAACGCCTTCGCAATTTGAACGGCAAAAGTACCTACACCACCAGAAGCACCATTAATCAACACGGTCTGCCCAGATTGAATATTACCTAAATTTACAAGCGCTTGTAAAGCTGTAAGTGCTGCTAGAGGCACAACGGCTGCTTGTTCATAAGTCATATTTGTCGGTTTTAGAGCAGCATATTTTTCAGAAACAGCGCAATATTCTGCGTAAGTTCCTCCAGGTAAGGGAAGGTCAGCATAGATTTGATCGCCTGGACTAAAGCGCTGGACTTGACTGCCAACTTCTACTACTTCCCCTGACACATCAAACCCCAAGATTTGAGGAAATTTTTCGCCTGTGATCAACCTCAACATTCCCTGGCGAATTTTCCAATCGACCGGGTTGACGCTACTAGCATAAACTTTGACAAGCAATTGATCTGGTTGAATTTTCGGCGTCTCCACATCTTCATACTGTAAAACCTCAGCCGAGCCATATTGACGGATAACCATTGCTTTCATAATTTTTCCTTTATCTAATCCAAGTGCATAAGTTAATTTTACTCTCTACTATTCATAATCAGAAAGCTGAAGCTCATTTAAATACTTCAGAATCACTTTTAAAACAAATTCATTGGAGAATATAAGTCATGTACACTGAAACAGCTACTTACAAACTACCCGCTTGCTCTTCCTTACCTATTCTGCGCCGTGACGACTATGCACCTGCATCTGAAAGTGTAGAGACCTTGCAAGAGCGCCTAAATCATTTTGGTTTTTCTTTGAAAGTTGATGGGTTTTTTGGTAAGAATACAGAAAAAGCAGTTCTGGACTTCCAATCCAGAAGTGAAGATGACTCATTTCCTGTTGATGGAATCGTCGGTCCACTAACATGGGCAGCATTAGGATCTTGTAAATCATAGATAAATCTAAAATGTAACTGGGGGTCATCTTGCGATCGCTGCGTTTTGTCCCCTAAAAGCAAATTTTTGTAACAATATTCACCCTGACACCAACCTCTAAATAATTCAATTTATGCCAGATAGGAATCAATCATTTGATTGACGGAATTGTTTTCTAAGTTCTCTCAACATTTGACTGGTTCCTCGCTCAATCGCTTGCTGTACTAGTTGAGGAATCAACATTGTAATGGGTAAGTCAGGAAATGTAAGACTAGTGGAAGCTTCAACGTAATGATTGTCAACGAGCAGATTAATTTTTAACGTATGATTGCGATAAATCCAAATTTCGGGAACACCCATTGCTTGATAAGCACCGACAGCAGTGATTGATGTAACGTCTGACTCAATTGCTAGGTCAGGAGGTGGATAGCTGTTAAGGTCGAGATTAGTACAGCCTTGTACGCGAGTGACATTTTGAATGTAGAGACAGGTATCAGGTTCGACTCCAGCGACTTCAGGTAACTTAAGCGTTGTAGAACCGAAATCTTCCCAATCTCGCCCTTGGGCATCAAGCAGGACTTTTACGATGTCAGCAATGATACGATGAGGTCTTTCATGAATAGCAAGCGGGGACATAATTTCTAAGGTACCTTGATAATACGCAATGCGGGTGTTTCTTTTTTCACCTAAGTCGGCAAGAAGAGTTTCAAAGTCTTGCCAAGATAGATTATAAATGCTAACCGTGCTGCCAGGAGAGAGTTTAAGGACGTTAATGGGAATGGTAAGCATGATCTAAACCAGTTTTCTAGCTGTAGGTTTTGAAAATTGGCGCTCGTCTGCGATGTGATTGGTAAAGAAAATCAGATTTTTGTCATTGACTAGTCAATAATGGGATATGAGCGCCACACGTCCATATCTTAACAGAGGACAGAAATTTTATGGAGCCACAACTACAAAATTGGGATAACTTCTGCCGCTACTATGCAGATGATTTGTCTGGAACTTGGAGTAAATATTCAGCAGAGGGAAAACTAGTAGACTCTTTTGAATGTATCAGAAGCTTTCGCGTACTTCATGATGGCAGTGAAATATCTCATCAGAATCACTATATTTATGCTGATGGTAAAACAGAGTCGAAAGTTTTTAATTCTTATAAGAAACCAATTACACAAGGCTTGTTTTTAGATAATTGCTTTTCTTGGGGAAGTGCAAAAGTCGAAACTGGTAACTCATTCTTTTTTGATACATGCTTAAGGCATGAAGATTATCGTGCAAGTGCGATCGCTCGATATGATGAAAGTGGTAATTTGCAACGCATGACCGTCTTATCAGAACGCCAGGGTAGCTTTGTCAAGAATTCTGCTGTATCGACAATGAAGACTAATAACGAGTTACAAGGATGGATGACAAGAATCACACCTGATTGGATTGTGTCACCCACCACGGAAACGAAGTGGACACAACTGGAAGATTTAAATGATAGTCACCTAATTTTTCACTTCAATGATGGTATATCTGTCAGCTTTCCTCAACATGTAGAGAGTGGAAAGGAGTTTTTCTTAGCAATGGATTGGTTGTGCAACGATACTTTATTAAAACGCGGTACGCGCCACTACAACTCCTCTGGTTTTAGTAGTTTAACCCTCGAATTCACTCAGTGATTACGTCATTTTTGATAAAGTAAAATACATGTAAAGGCATTAGCTATGACTCAAGCCCAAACAGAACCAAAAATATACACTTTTGATGAGTTTATCGAATGGTATCCAGAAAACTCAGTAGTCCGATACGAATTGCATGATGGAGTGATTGTGGAGATGCCTAAACCGAGAGGAAAGCATTCAAAACTAACCGGCTTTCTCATAGAAGAATTAATTATAGCCATTATAGATGCGGGTAAACGCGGTATTTGGACAATACCTAGAGAATCGATTGTTAAACCCTTCCGTAATAAGTCAGGCTACGAACCAGACATCATTATTTTGAATGAAGAAACTATCGGAACTGAAACACGCTGGGAAAGCGAATCGATTATTCAAAACGCAACTTCGGTCAAATTGATAGTAGAGGTTGTCGGTACAAACTGGCGTGATGATTATTACGATAAGCTTCGTGATTATGAAGAAATGGGAATACCCGAATACTGGATTCTTGATTATGCAGCTTTGGGTGGACGAGATTTTATCGGCTATCCTAAACAACCTACTATCTTTGTATGCGAACTTGTGGATGAGGAATATGTAAAAACAATATTTCGTGGGGATGACTTAATTAAATCCCCTACTTTTCCAGAATTGAACTTCACTGCACAACAGATTTTTAATTCAGTTTTGTAAATTTTTATTTGTTGTTTCATCGGATTATTAGTCTCGCACCAAATCTACTTTATTATAGATTGCTCACTCAAGCATTTAATCAAATATCAAGCTTAACCAAAAGTTTGCGCCGTATAGGTATCACTTCCAAAACCACCGACAATAAAGAAGCCGGTGTCAGCACTATCTAAATCGCGACTACCCGCAATTCCTCGATTGAGAATATGAATGAGTTGTTGAGGAGAAAAAGATTCTAACTCCACAAAATGTCCTGCATCTACCCATTGTAATTCTTCAGGAGACAAACTAGAGCGGATTTCTGGTGATAATTGTTTAGCCGCTTGCGCCGAAGCATCATTTGCTTGGACAAACATTCCGCGTTTAGAAGCGATAATTTGGCGTGGTAGAAGTCCAATATCAATAATCGCTACGTTAGTATTTGGAAACCATTTAGGACTAGTACGAAGATGATTTACCAAATTCATTCCTTTCGGGCTACAATCGTGCAGCGCGTAAACTTTTAAATCTGGGTTGCGATGTAGCATTTCCATTGTAGTGTCGAAAATACTTTGTGGATAGCCAGTGATGCTGAGGATAGCGCAGTTGTTTTCAAAGTGGAAATTATTCGCAATCAAAAATTGAGCAATTACCGCACTATCACAGACAACTAAGCGGTCAAAACTGTAAGCACTAACATCCGGATGAACAGTTCCGGGTGCAATTGTCTCTAAAGGAGGATGCAATAATCTGACAATATCTCCATTAATTCCCGTCCAGCGATCTATCCAACCTTTAAATTGATCTTGTGTAAATAAGAATTCTTGAGCCAAGCCAGTTTTACCTAGCTGTCGATATCCTAAATAAATCGAGATCATTCCTATAATGACACTAACCGCAAAAACTGAAAATATTTGCAATACTAAAAGGTAAAGAATTCCTATTAAAATAAAAAGAATACCAACTCGTCGAAGTTGCCTAGCACATGCTTGACGAATTTTCTTGCTAACTTTATTAGATTGAGTACGCTGAAACAGGTAAACAATTACCACAAAATCTATTAAAAGTGGAATAAAAAAAGGATTGAGGGAAGTATTGAGAAAAGAAAGAATGAGGAAAGTATTGGTAAATATTAGAAAAATCAAGAGCACGAGAGGATGAGAACCTGATGATTTTCCTCGAAGACGCTTATCTAAGAAATATAAAAATTGTTTATTTGTAAAATAGAGAGTGTGATTTACAGAAATATCCGCGATCGCCTTCACAAAGAAAGGATCTGTAATCTTCACATTTGTCATACTCGTCGGTTCAAAAGCAAACTTATGCTGGCAATTTGAACACCCACCTAAATTATCTGTCCGATCTTTTAGCTTATTGTCAGTTCCGCATTGAATACATTTCATAATCGTAGTTTCCTTGAATTTATAAGTTATTTAGTTAAAACCTGATTAGCCAGCAGAACGCTATAATCTTCTCGATGACGAACCAAACGATGTGTACTATTTTCTAATAACACTTCCGCTGGTCTAGGACGATGTAAAAAGTGAGATGACATAGCATAACCATAAGCGCCGACATCGAGAATTGCAACAATATCACCAATTTGTAGCGATGGTAATTGGCAATTTTTACCTAAATAATCTCGTGAATAAGTAGTGTTACCACACACATCAGTTTTGTAGAGAAGAGATTCATCGCGGTCACAAGCAACAATTTCCCGATAACCACCATGTACAGAAGGAACAGAAAGATTAGCTACGGTAGTATCAACACCAACAATCTGTTTTTCTCCTTGCCATTTCACAGAAACAACCCGAGACAAAAGAGTCGCACAACCAGCAACAGCAGCGCGACCTGGTTCAATTACCAAATCTATTTTCCGACCCAAACGGCTAATTCTCTCAGTCAATTCACTCCCAAACAATTCCCAATCAAAAGCGGCTCCATCATGATGATATGGATAACCAAAACCACCACCAAAATCTAAATATTCCCAATCAGGTAATTGTTCGGCTGTAGCAATAACTGTATCTATTACTTGAGTAAAAGCTTTAGTCGCATTCGTTCCTGTACCTCGATAAAAGTGCAAACCACTTAATTTCAGTCCAGCTTGATGTGCTAAAGCAATCGCTTGAGGAAACTCCTCAGGACGCACTCCAATCCGACTATCTCCAGTCAGTTCTGGTAAATTCAACCGTAAACCAATTTTGATTTCTCGCGTATCGTGTACTTCGCAGCACAACTGTAACTGAGCCAGACTATCTAGATTCAGAGTTGTCACGCCCCAATCAAGTACTTGCTGCATTTCCTCGCGATTTAAATTGCTACCACTGTAAACGATTTGCGTAGGACTGAATCCAGCTTGCAAACCAAGATAAACATCTCCTGGAGTATTAGCGTGTAAACCCCAACCGGCGGTGCGAAAAATTTGTAACAGTGCGATATTGCCATTTGTGACACTTGCAAAGCGAAATTGGGTGCGCGGATACTTAATCGCTTGGGTGATACTCGCTATCGTTTGACGTAAGCGATCGCCATCATATACATATAAAGGAGAGCCGTAAATTCTTAATAATTCGCTATTTTCTACGCTTGCCATCGTTTATACGTCCTCCATAAATTACGAGATAACCAAAATGGATGATCCCAAGATTGCTGACCCGAGGAAGCGCCAAAAACATGCGATCGCCAAAGTTGCCACATAATTAGTAACCAGAGACTTTCACCAATCCGCCGACCTTGGATACTTGCACCTAATTTGCCTTCGATAATTTGGGTGGCGATGTGCGGTATAAAGCAATTCTCAGCACGAAGTGTGCCAGGATTTAACCAAGTACCGAGTTCATGCCAAAACTCATTTAAACACCAAGAAGTTAAAGGCACCCCCATCCCACGTTTTTGTCGCCAAATGATTTCAGGTGGTAACCAGCCTTCCACAGCCCGTTTGAGGATATATTTTTCACAGCTTCCTTGTAAAAAAAGTTCACCCGATAAACCAAAAGTCCACTCGGTCATTGCAGGGTCACAGAAAGGCGATCGCACACTCAATCCATGAGCAACACCTAAATTTGTAGCGCGAGGGTGGATATTTTGAGCACCTTTAAGCATGAGACTCGCGCGGCGGAGACGATGCATAAACCCAGTACTAAAAGCCGGATCGAGAGCCGCTTCCAGCCAGTCTTCTGGATGTAGATTCTGGATTTGCGCTCTAGTTTCTGGCTGATATTGCGCTTCAAAACCCCAAAGCCGGTGAAAAGTCCGAAGATATTGCTGAGTAAAAGTTTCCTGTCCGCAAGGATGTTCTGTCTGATACACACTTGCCGCAATCAAAGGTTTATTTGTCCAACCTGCAAATAACTGATCGCCACCTTCGCCATTAAAAATTATCTGAGTCTCCTGACTTGCAGCTTGAGACAAGAGGTATAAACTCGTCGTCACCCCATCTCCAAAAGGCAAATCCAAAGCTTGGACTGTAGGAATCAAAACTTTCTGAATCTCGCGCGGAGTAGCTGGTACCTTCACTAAAGGAATGTTGAGAAACTGAGCCACCTGTTCAGCATAAGGATATTCCGACCCCTCCGTGCCAAAATCCAGAGAATAAGCCCGTACCTTCACTCCCGCTTGCACCAAGAGTGCAGCGACAACAGAAGAATCTAACCCCCCAGAGAGAAAAACTCCCACCGGCTGATCATCTAAGTCAGTAATTTGACGGTGAATCGCGTCTTTTAGTAAAATTTGTAATTCACTAATCGCCGTTGCTTCGTCTGTAATCTGTACCGTTGATTCACACCACTCGTGTATCCGCCGAGATTTTTGCTCCGAGATGATACCGTCATCACCGTGCCAAATTAGCTCAGTTCCCGCCGCAACTGTAAATACATCACTCACAGGTGTCAGCGGAGTCGGAACATAAGAAAAACAGCTATAACCGTACAAACCAGCAATACTAACTTGAGGTTGTTCCAGCACTGGCAATAGCAGCTGTAAGCGAGAGGCAAACCAAATCACCTGTCCTTGACGACACCAATATAAAGGCGCTTTCCCAAAAGGTTCTCGTCCTAAAATCAGGGTGTCATCTTCTGACATCACCCAAGCATCTCTAGTTAGCCCTGATACTGAAAACTCCGCAATTACACCCTGTGGAGTGGACGTCTTTCCCCCCCCAGTTGCAGATCCCACGAAAGCCACATTCCAAACAAGAGTATCAAGGTGCTCATTTAAAGACGCAGTTTGTGTATCTAAACGAGCACTCCGATTTAGTAGTGCATTCAGTTCTCGGGAAGACCCATAACCCCAATAACCGAGAAATTGATGATTACCCATTGCGGGACTATCTCACTTCAAATGTGCTGTTGCTAAGGGGATGACCTTCTAAAAACATCCGGACTTGCCACTTCCCAACTGGTGCGCTTTGCCCGAAAATATAACGACAGCGTGTATCCCAGATAGATTTATTAATCTCTTTAGTTTGAAAAGGAGTTTGCTTAGCGATTTGACCGCTAGGGTCAATCCAATCACATGAGAGAGATAGTTTTTTACTAATAGGCGCATCCTTTAAAGTGACACGATAATAGACTTCTGGATTACTCAGACGATTCACAACGTTGAGGTTGGTATCATCCTGCGCTAAAGTGATCCGATTTTGCTGAGCCGAAACACGGGCGATTTCGGTATTATGCTGCTGGTAAAAATAGCCACCAGTGGCTAAAACACCAACAATTGCCAGCGCCACTCCCGCCACAACATAGCGATTGCGCCGTTGTTCTACTTCCAAAGCTTGTCTACGCTTGACTTGAATCAGCGCATCATCAAGCAACTCTGGCGATAAATTTAATTCCTCTAAAATTTGCTTAACCTGTGGTTCATCAACTTCCGCATCCCGCTTCTGTTGCAACCGCCCGACCTCGGCAACTATTTGTGCCAGCTGTTCTTGAGTTAGTCGATCCATCAAATTATCACTCCTGCGATTAATACCTTCTGGAATCAACAGCCAAAATGGCTTACCGGGAATCTAAATTCAACTACAAGCCCAATTCCTGAAATTCCCGATAGCGGAAACATAATCAGTGTATTCTCGTACCCAAAATATACAAAGAGTTATTTTATACCATTTTTCCTTTGACCGCATCAAGCTAGCACAACTTTTTGACATCAGCCAGAGGAGAGCCGCTATTGCGAACCAGGTATGTAAACATACTTAAAGCATTGTCAATTCCCGTTTCTGCAATAATTTAAGTCAGTGAGTAAAAAATATGACGCAAAAACTCTTAATTACAGGTGCCAGTGGTTTTTTAGGATACAATCTCTGCCAAGTCGCCAAACCAGAATGGGAAATTTACGGCACCCACTTTTCTCGTCCTTTAAAAATTCCTGAAGTCAACACAATCAAGCTAGATTTAACAGACTTTTCAGAACTCCAACGCCTATTCGCGGAAATCAAACCCACCGCAGTCATTCATACAGCCGCACAATCGAGTCCCAACTTCTGCCAAACCCACCCTGAAGAATCATCCGCAATCAATGTCACAGCCTCCTGTAACATCGCCGGACTTTGCGCCGATTACTCCATCCCCTGCGTATTCACTTCCACCGACTTAGTTTTTGACGGTTTAAATCCACCCTACCGCGAAACAGACCCAGTATCCCCAGTAAATTATTACGGAGAGCAAAAAGTTCGCGCCGAGTTAGAGATGCTACATCGTTATCCTCTCACCACAATTTGCCGCATGCCATTAATGTTTGGCACAGCAACAGAAACAGCTACCAGCTTTATGCAACCATTTATCCAAACCTTAAAACAAGGAAAAGACCTAAATTTATTTATAGACGAATTCCGTACACCCGTAAGTGGAACTTCGGCTGCCAAAGGACTATTGTTAGCGTTAAGACAACAAGGGTATATTCACTTAGGCGGCAAAGAAAGGATATCGCGCTATGACTTTGGTCGCTTGTTAATAGAAGTATTTCAACTTCCCACCGCTGGTCTAAAATCATGCCGACAACAAGATGTCAAAATGGCTGCACCTCGACCAGCAGATGTATCTTTAGATAGTTCTAAAGCTTTTGCGTTGGGATATGAACCACTATCTTTAAAAGAAGAGTTGGAGGAATTAAAAAACGCGGAGGACGCAGAGGTCGCGCAAAGTAACGCGGAGTAACTCTGCGTCCCTCCGCGTTACCTCTGCGGTTCTCCGCGTTGAAAAAAAATCTAATTAATCTCTAGTTATTTAAGTATATTCATAGATGCGGTGAACTAATAATAACGTATACACTGAGGAATAACTGCTACGCAAAGAGCGATCTTTTGAATCATTTCCTCGGTGATATGTAAAAAATTTATTGACAATTTATTACAATTAGAAGGCGATAAGTGTATGGATAGTTCCCTACTCGGGATTTTGCTGGCAACTTTCTTAATTTCGCCAACTCCGACAACAACGATGGCGAGTTTGACAAAAACACATCATGCTTTCTTCAAGAATTATACAACAGAGGATATTTTATTCGATTCCCGAAAGTTCTTACCTATTAGATGGATAGATATTAATTTGTCTAAACAACGCTTAGCTGCAATGCAAGGTACAAAAGCTGCTTATTCATTCCTCGTATCGACTGGTAAATCTTCAACCCCGACACCTAAAGGTAAGTATTTGATTAATTCTAAGCTACGTCATAGTCGAATGCGAGGTGCTGGCTATGATGTTGCTGATGTGCCTTACACAATGTATTTTTATGAAGGATATGCAATCCACGGTGCTTACTGGCACAATAATTTTGGGACTCCAGTCAGTCATGGTTGCGTAAATGTACCAGTCAATCTAGCTTCTAAAGTATTTCAGTGGGCTTCGGTGGGGACTCTAGTCGTAGTACATAAGTAGAAACCAAAAATATGAGGATTTTAAAAAACGCAGAGAGACGCAGAGGAACACTAAAAACTCTGCGTTACTCTGCGCTACCTCCGCGCCCTCCGCGTTAAAAAAAGATCTTATTGATAATCCTCCATCGGCAAACAAGAACAAACAAAATTCCGGTCTCCAAAAGCACTATCAATCCGTCCCACCGCCGGCCAGAATTTGTGTTCCTGAGTCCAAGGTGCAGGGTAAGCTGCTTGGGCGCGGGAATACGGATGATTCCACTCACCAACAATTAAGCTTTCGGCAGTGTGAGGGGCATTTTTTAACAAATTATCTTGCATACTGACATTACCTGATTCAATTTCCGCGATTTCCTGGCGAATAGCAATCATGGCTTCGCAAAAGCGGTCAAGTTCAGCTAAAGATTCGCTTTCGGTAGGTTCTACCATGATTGTCCCAGCGACTGGCCAAGAGACTGTTGGTGCGTGGAAGCCATAGTCCATCAGGCGTTTGGCAACATCATCGATTTCGATTGACGCGGATTTTTTGAGCGATCGCAAGTCTAAAATACATTCATGGGCAACTAGACCATTTTTCCCTTGATATAACACTGGATAGTAAGCTTCCAGTTTCCGGGCGATATAGTTAGCATTGAGAATTGCGACTTTGGTAGCTGCTGTCAAACCGGCTGCACCCATCATCACAATATACATCCAAGAAATCGTCAAAATACTGGCGCTACCCCAAGGTGCGGCGGCTACAGCGCCAATAGATTGAGGATTTTCATTGGAGACAACAGCGTGTCCAGGAAGGAAAGGAACAAGATGGGAGACGACACCGATGGGACCGATACCAGGACCACCGCCACCGTGTGGGATGCAAAAGGTTTTGTGTAGGTTTAAGTGACAGACATCAGCGCCGAAATCCCCTGGACGACAAATCCCGACTTGGGCATTCATATTTGCCCCATCCATGTAAACTTGTCCACCATTTTCATGGACAACAGCACAGATTTCTTTGATTTTTTCCTCGAAGACACCATGAGTTGAGGGATAAGTTACCATCAAGGCGGCGAGTTCGTGACTGTGTTTTTCGGCTTTCGCTTTCAGGTCATCTAAATCAACGTTACCTTGATTGTCGCAGGCAACCGCAACTACTTTCATCCCACACATCACCGCACTCGCGGGATTTGTACCGTGGGCTGATTGTGGAATTAGACAGACATGGCGATGACTTTCACCACGACTTTCATGATATTCCCGAATTACCAACAAACCCGTATATTCACCTTGGGAACCGGCATTTGGCTGGAGAGAAATTCCGGCAAATCCAGTAATTTCGCTTAACCACTCTTCAAGTTGTTGAAACAGCAGTTGATAACCTTGGGTTTGCGATAATGGTGCAAATGGATGGATGTTTCCAAACTCAGCCCAGGTGACAGGGATCATTTCCGATGTCGCATTTAGCTTCATGGTGCAGGAACCTAAAGGAATCATTGAGGTTGTCAATGATAAATCTTTCGCTTCTAGCCGATGCATGTAGCGTAATAACTCAGTTTCTGAATGATAAGAGTTAAAGACCGGATGGGTAAGATAGGGGCTTTTGCGCGGGGTGAAGGAGGGGGGGGAAGATAATTCTTCTATGGTGAAGGGTAGAGAAGCGCCAAGGGCGAAAATTTCCAATAGGTTGGTTAAGTCTTTGAAAGTCGTGGTTTCGTCGAGAGAGATGCCGATTTTGGTTGCGTCGATAATCCGCAAGTTAATTTTTTTAGCTTCAGCAGTTTGAATAATTTCGTCTTTGCTGCGCGTTCCTAATTCAACCTGAAGAGTATCAAAATAATTTTCTGAGACAATGTTGTAACCTAAGCGTTTTAATCCTGCGGCTAACATCACTGTTTTTTGGTGGATATTCTCAGCGATATGTTTGAGTCCAGCAGGACCATGATAAACGGCATACATCCCTGCCATCACAGCTAGCAACACTTGGGCTGTACAAATATTGCTGGTGGCTTTGTCGCGGCGGATATGTTGTTCACGGGTTTGCAATGCTAGACGTAATGCGGGTTTACCGTGGACATCTTTGGAGACACCGACAATCCGTCCGGGAACCTGACGTTTATACTCTTCTTTTGTCGCAAAGTAAGCTGCATGTGGACCACCATATCCCATCGGGATACCAAAGCGCTGGGTGCTACCGACAGCAATATCCGCACCAAATTCACCTGGTGGTGTCAACAGAGTCAAACTTAGAGGGTCTGCAGCTACTGTCACCAAAGCACCGACTGTGTGGGCTTGATTGCAAAAAGCGCTGTAGTCATATATTGTGCCATTGCTGGCGGGGTATTGGAGAATGGCACCGAAAATTGGCTCTTTAAAGTCAAAGATTTGATGATTCCCGAGAATAATCTCAATTCCCAAGGGTTTAGCACGGGTTCGCAAAACGTCAATGGTTTGGGGATGACAATCTTGAGAGACAAAAAAGGCTTGTGCTTTTGTCTTACACAGACCATAACTCATCGTCATGGCTTCGGCGGCGGCGGTAGCTTCATCAAGTAAGGAAGCATTGGCAATTTCTAAACCTGTTAAATCAATGATCACAGTTTGGAAATTCAGCAGTGCTTCTAATCTACCTTGGGCAATTTCTGGCTGGTAGGGGGTGTAGGCTGTGTACCAGCCAGGATTTTCTAAGATATTCCGCTGGATCACAGTTGGGGTAATGCAGTTGTGATACCCCATACCAATGAATGACCGAAAAACCTGATTTTTTGCGGCAATTTCTTTTAATTTGGCAAGTGCAGCAAACTCAGTTTGGGCTGGTTCCAGTTGTAGCGGTTGAGACAGCCGGATCGAACTTGGGACTGTCCGATCAATCATTGCTTCGAGGTCAGAAAAGCCCAAAACCTCAAGCATTCGCTGAATTTGACCAGCACTAGGTCCAATATGCCGTTGTGTAAAAGAATTAAGTTGACTGACTTCGGTCAGCATCTCCTGATGGCTTGACTCAATAGCGGCAGATACTACCACAGACTGCTCTCCCGACGCGATGATTCCATATTCTTAATATTTTGCAACAAATATCTCTATATCGTCGGAGGTAAGTTGTGGAATTTATCAAAAATTTATATTGGATATCGCCCTCACTCACTCTATCTAAAAAGCACGCGAATTAATTTTGCCTCTGTTTTACGTAATTATTCGACTACGAAACAGTTTATTTGATACTTTTATACTGAATGGAGAGTATTGTTAATGCAAGTGTATTAGCTGAATAGGTGGGCTGAGCTTTTAGTAAGATAAAAGACCTTTATATTACCAGAACCTATATTTATTTAGTCTGATATTTTGATGATTGGCATATGGTCTTTAGATCGCCCCTACTTTTTGTAGACGATGAATCCGGCGATCGCATCTAATAAAGCTTCTGTTTCATCCAATCGAATCAGGTGTCCGCTGTTTTCAAATATGCGTAAATCCGAGTTGGGGATAGCGTTGGCAATTTCTTCGGAAAATTCGGGCGCACAGATCCAATCGTGACGCGCACCGATGACTAGCGTTGGGACTGTGATTTTGTGCAGCTGGTTGAGAACATTATATGATCGCAAAAATCCGCCGAATGCTTCGTTGATGGCATCAATCGATAAAATCGTCCGAGGTTGCGTGGTTGGTGTCGGATTAGAGGTGACAGAGTACAACGGGTGCATAATGCGGAAATAATCCCTGAGTTGTTGCTCGGTTTCAAAATTGCCGTTCCAGAGAAATTGCGCGATCGCAATCTGTTCGGGTGTACCGCGATCGCTGAGAATTTTCTGAGCGCGTTGGAGAAAGCGGAAATCAGGAACGGTAGCAATCACAATCAGATAAGAAAGATGTTGCGGGTAGCGAATGGCGTAGGTGAGAGCAACCATCCCGCCGTAAGAACTACCAATTGCAATAATTTTGCCTAGTCCCAAATGCTGGCGCAGCGCTTCCATATCCTCGACATTTTGATCAAGCGTGTACGTAGATTTGTCACCTCTTGCTGATCTGCCTTGTCCGCGATGGTCAAAGTAGACGAGTTGTATTTTGTCGCTTAATGCGGAAAAAGCAGGTTTATAAGATGTGTGATCTGCACCAGGACCACCGTGGATCAAAAATGCAATCGGCTTTTCGCGCATCTGGTTGCCGTGGGGAATAAGTCCAGCGCCTTCGATATCAAAGTAAATTTGAGTGTCTCGGATATTGGCGAACATAAATCTGTACTTAAATTACGTTTCCTAAATTATCACGGATCTACGATTCCCCGGATGTTAAATAGACCTCAGTATATTCTGTTTTACGTTTAATGTATTAGCTTAAATAGAATCAAAGCAAGTAGGAAGCAATAAATCAATGAAATACCGCAAACTCGGAAAAACAGACGCGCAAGTATCCGCTTTAGGCTTAGGTTGCATGGGAATGTCCACTTCTGATGGCAGGCAAGCAAGTGATGCCGAAAGCATAACAACTATTCGTCACGCTCTCTCTCTTGGTGTAAATTTTCTCGACACGGCAGACTTTTACGGTGCCGGTCACAATGAAGAACTGATCCGTACAGCAATTAAAGATTTTCCACGGGAGAAAGTTTTTATTGCGGTAAAATTTGGTGGTTTGCGAAACTGGGATGGACGTTTTATTGGGATTGATAATCGTCCTGTTGCCGTGCGTAACTTTTTAGTTTACAGCTTGCAACGGCTGGGTGTTGACTATATTGATATGTACTATCCAGCACGAGTTGACTTTAATGTACCCATCGAAGATACTGTAGGAACGCTAGGAGAACTTGTTAAAGAAGGCAAAATTCGCTACGTTGGTTTATCGGAAGCAGGAGCGGAAACATTACGCCGCGCTCACGCTGTTTATCCGATTTCAATGTTGCAAACCGAATATAGCCTGTGGACGCGGGAGCCAGAAACGGATGTATTACCCGTTTGCCGCGAATTAGGTATCAGTTTAGTCGCATACTCACCCCTAGGACGCGGCATTTTAACTGGAGCGTTACAGAAACTAGAGGACTTTGCACCCGATGATTTTCGCCGTCAATCACCGCGCTATCAAGGTGAGAATTTTCAGCGCAATTTGCAACTTGTAGAAAAAGTCAAAGAAATTGCCACAGAGAAAAACTGTACCCCAGCGCAATTAGCCTTGGCTTGGTTGCTAGCACAAGGTGAGGAAATTATACCTATTCCCGGAACCAAACGACGCGATGCCCTTGGCAACCATCTTCGATGGTATCGCCTCGAAGAAAACTTACAAGCAATAGAGGTTGAATTGAGTTCAGACGATTTACAGCGCATTGAGGAAATTTTCCCGCTGGGTGTAGCTGCCGGAACGCGCTATCCCGAAGCTCTCATGCGTCTGCTTGATCGTTGAGAGAATGAAACTTAAAAATTATTGGTGGATCATCGTTTTTGCTATGAGCCTGGGGTTTTAATCCCAGGCGGCGGTCTGATTACAAATGCATTCTCCGTTAACCCTTCCTACTCTCCTTCCACTAAAGCGCGATATTCATCTGCTGAGAGGGCGTCATCAATGTCGTCAGGGTCATTAATCCGTACCTTAATTAGCCAGCCATCACCATAGGGGTCATCAGCAACTTGTTCTGGAGATTGAACTAAAGCTTCATTGCGTTCAATTACTGTTCCGGTCACGGCTGAGTTGAGGTCTTCCACAGCTTTGACTGATTCAATTGAACCAAAAGTTTCTCCTTTGGTCATAGCATCACCGATTTCCGGTAGTTCCAAAAATACAACATCACCTAATTGGTCAAGAGCAAAGGTCGTAATACCAACTGTGGCAATTTCCCCATCCAATCGAACATACTCATGAGTGTCGAGGTACTTTAAATCACTAGGATATTCATGCATAAATTTTTCCTTAACAACAGCGGACTATCGATGCCACTAACGAGCACAAAACAGATTATTCCTTATAAGAGTCGACAATATATCATGTCAATCGAGTTGTTGACCGATAAAATGGACGTTTGACTACTAAAGCTGGATAGGTTTTGCCGCGAATCTCGACTTCTAGCTGTTGTCCGATAGTTGCTAGGTGGGTAGGTACATAAGCTAAGGCAACAGGATAACTCAGGGTGGGTGATAGCGTCCCACTGGTAATTTCACCGACAACTTCACCGGATGACAGCACTGGGTAGCCGTGACGGGCAATATTGCGTCCTTGCATTTGCAAACCTACAAGTCGTCGTTTGACTCCGGCAGATTTTTGTTGTTGGAGAACTTCTCGACCGATAAAATCGCCTTTAGTGTCTAAATGCACTATCCAACCTAAACCGGCTTCTAATGGCGTCGTCGTATCGTCAATATCTTGGCTATAAAGTGCCATTGCTGCTTCTAGTCGTAGGGTATCTCTTGCACCAAGTCCGCAAGGCGTAACCCCGGCTTGGGTAAGACTACGCCACAATTCTATTCCCACAGCCGGCGGTACCATCACTTCAAATCCATCTTCTCCGGTATAACCTGTCCGGGCGATAAAAGCTGGTTTTCCGAGAACTGTGGCGGCTAAATGACCGAAGGCTTTGATTGGTGTCAGGTCTTCTTGAACAAAAGGTTGCAGAAAGGTTGCAGCTTTTGGTCCTTGGATGGCGATTAAAACTTTTTCGGCTGATAGGTCTTGGAATTCAATTTGATTCAAGTCCAGATGTTGCTGCAGCCATGTTTTATCTTTGCTAGTTGTCGCGGCATTGACAATCATCACGCCTTGTTGAATACCAGTAGTGTCTTTTCCTTGGTAATAAAAAATTATGTCGTCAATGATTCCGGCTTGTGGGTTGAGCAATACTGTGTATTGGGCTTGACCGGGTTGCAATCGACTTAAATCTGAGGGTACTAAATGCTGGAGTTGGGAAACTAGTTCTTTTCCGCGTAGGGTGAATTTACCCATGTGGGAAATATCAAACATGCCTGCAGATGTCCTGACTGCTGCGTGTTCTTGGCTAATTCCCGTAAATTGTACAGGCATTTCCCAACCCCCAAAGCTGGTTAATCGCGCTTTTAGTTCGACTGCTAGTTGATATAGAGGTGTCTGGGAAAGAGGTGCGAGTGTATCTTCTTGATTAGCCACAGATAGTCTTGCTGTCGTAGGTTAATATTTGTTCTATCCTACGGGATAGATTTAGCGCGTGATGATATGAAAAAAGCCACAAAAAATGTGGCTATGCTGGCGGATTTTCATACCGACCTAACCCCCCTTCCCCCCTTCCCTACGAGGGAAGTGGGGTTTCAAAGCCTCTCGCCGCGTCGGGCAGAGGTTTGGAGAGGGGTCTAATCAAAATCATGAGGACTATGCAGCATACTGCTGAGCAACAAAATCCCAGTTAATTAAATTATCCAAGAAAGTCTGGAGGTAGTCGGGACGCTTGTTCTGATAATCCAGATAGTAGGCGTGTTCCCAGACATCGCACGTTAACAATGGCTTTTGACCGCTGGTCATAGGGTTGGCGGCGTTGAGTGATTTTACAACTTTCAGTGCGCCATTTTCTGAAACTAGCCAAGCGTAACCACTACCAAATTGGGTAGCACCAGCGGCTTTGAATTCTTCTTTGAATTTTTCAAAGCTGCCAAAGGAAGCATTGATTTTTTCGGCTAACACACCACTTGGGGTGCCGCCGCCACCTTTCTTCATGCAATTCCAGTAGAAAGTATGGTTCCATACTTGGGCGGCATTATTAAAGATTCCGACTTTGCTGGAGTCATTCACAGTGGCTGTAATGACTTCTTCCAGTGATTTGCTGGCAAGTTCAGAATCTTTTGTCAGGTTGTTGAGGTTGGTCACGTAACCAGCGTGGTGCTTGTCGTGGTGAAACTGGAGCGTATTAGCCGACAAATGTGGCTCAAGGTCTTTGTAGTCGTAAGGTAATGGGGGAAGTTCAAATGTCATTCAGTGTAATCCTCTCTGTAACGCTTTCCAGTTTAAATCTAATCAGCGCCAAAGCTTATAGCCTTTAGTCAAGGCGTCTTGTGCAAGTCTACGATTCTACAGCCAGATAAAAATCTAACTAATGGGGGATGAGATAATAAACATAGCTCTCTCTTACTTAGTCTAGCTTGAAGATAGTCGCTCTTGGTAACATTCGACGATCTCGGCGATGACTTGATTAATACTTAGACCATCACTTTGAATTTCGATCGCATCGTCTGCTTTTTGCAAGGGGGAGACAGGACGGGTGCTGTCTTTGTGATCCCTTTCAGCAATGTCTTGTTCCAGTTGCTCTAAACTGACAGGTGCTTGACCTTGCGTTTTGAAGTCTTGGAGACGGCGACGGGCGCGTTCTAAAACTGATGCAGTCAGGAAGATTTTCAAGTCAGCCTCAGGAAAAACATGAGTGCCAATATCTCGACCCTCGGCAACTAAACCGCCTTTTTTACCCAATTGCTGTTGTTGTTGAACCAATGCAGTCCGCACGGCGCTTTGGGCAGCAATTACTGAGACTTTTGAGGTCACTTCTGGAGAACGAATTACCTGCGTTATATCTTGCTCATCAATTAAGACGCGTACAGGACAATTGATATCCTCCGTGGGAACAAGGCGAATTTTTGCCCGATTGGCTAATTCCGCGATCGCGAAATCATCGTCTAGGGCAATATTCGATTGCAACACTAGCCAAGTCAAAGCACGATACATTGCCCCAGTATCTAGATAAGTTAAACCTAGTTCTACCGCCACTCGCCGCGCTACAGTGGATTTTCCCGCGCCAGCTGGCCCGTCAATAGCGATCACCGGCTGGCGATCGCGCAAAATAATATTGTCAATTAAACGTGTATAACCGAGACGAGCCGCGATCGCGACCATTCCTTCTTCCTCTACTTTTTCCAAAAACATCAATGTTGTAGGCTCAACCAATTCGATATATTCGATAGATACAGTGCTTTCTTGTGACACTGTGCTTTTGACTAACTCAATCAGCCGCCAACTTCGCCGTTCACCGGCTTTGAAAGCGACTTCAGCCCTCTGCAAACCCTGATACAAGACTGCAGCTACAGATTTCTGTTCTGCTGTCAAATACTGATTGCGAGAACTCATTGCCAGCCCTGATGCTTCGCGCACCGTGGGACAAGCAACGATTTTTGTAGGGTTGTTCAAATCAGCTACTACCCGCCGAATAATGGCGAGTTGCTGACCATCCTTTTGACCAAAATACGCCCGGTCAGGTTGTACTATATTCAAAAGCTTGGTCACAATTGTAGCTACTCCTTGAAAGTGGCCGCTCCGAGAACGACCGCACAAATATGACATCATAGCAGGCGGTGGAATAACTTGCGTGTATTCATTGGTGCTTTGCTCTGCTGATAAAATCACGGATGAGTCTGGCAAATCCGACTCTTGATTCTTTAACATTTCTTTATTATTTGGGGCAAAAATGGCATCTACCCCAGCCTGAAGGCAAAATTGCCAATCATTGTCAAAAGTACGGGGATAACGTTGATAATCTTCGTTAGGACCGAATTGCAGGGGATTGACAAAAATGCTGACAATCACCGTAGCATTTTCGCTTCGCGCCCGTTCCACCAAGCTTAAATGACCTTGATGTAAGGCTCCCATTGTCGGTATCAAACCAACTCCTGTCAGCAACAGTGGTTGCTCCGATTTGTTGTCTCGGCGGCAGACATCCAAGAAATAGCGTAATGCCGCGATTGTTGTAAATAGGCGCACAAAAACCCCGACTTTTACTCTTACCCTCCCCGCTAGTTTATCTAATCACGCAAAGCAAGATAATAAAAAAAACTATAATGGTATAGTTAAACACACATCCCTAGAAATTGCTTTGTACCGAGAATTATCTGTCTTTCAAAGTGGCAAATATAACGGTTGCTACTGATGAAAAAATTATCAAAGCTTGATGGAATAGAAAAAAATTTAGGTACTGCGGCTATGGCGAGGGTTTTGATTCTGGGAGGGCGCGGGCGACTCGGCAGCAGTATTGCTCAGGATCTAGCTACCCACACCAAGGCACAAATTACGATTACTGGGCGCACTCCGAATCATACACTCTTGCATCCCCCGGTAGAGTTCTTAGTTTTAGATTTGGCAGATGTCACGCGCTTACGACAAGCAATTGCTAATGCCGATTTAACCATCCATTGTGCTGGGCCATTTCACTATCGAGACACCAACGTTCTCCAACTTTGCATCGAGCAAGGAGTAAATTATCTCGACGTCAGCGATCATCGTTCTTACACAAGTTCAGCTCTTACCTTCCAGGCGGCGGCAAAAGCCAGCGGTGTCACAGCGATTATCAACACAGGCATATTTCCTGGCATCTCCAATAGTATGGTGCGTGCTGGTGTCGAGGAACTTGACCAAGTGCAGCATATTCATCTAAGTTATTTAGTCTCTGGTTCCGGTGGTGCTGGTGTGACGGTGATGCGAACGACTTTTTTAGGGTTACAGCATCCTTTTGAGGCTTGGATTGACGGTTCATGGCAATCAGTGCAACCTTATAGCGATCGCGAAGCCGTGAATTTTCCCCCACCTTACGGACGCACCGGAGTTTACTGGTTTGACATGCCCGAAACCTTCACTCTTCCCCACGCCTTTCCATCAGTCAAAAGTGTAATTACTAAATTTGGCTCAGTCCCAGATTTTTACAATCATATGACCTGGATCACTGCACATGTGTTTCCTAAATGGTTAATGCAGCAACGCAGTACAGTAGAATTTTTAGCTTACGTCAGTCATTTTATGACCAATTTCACCAACCACTTTAGTGGGATTGGGGTCGTCGTCCGCGCCGAAGTTACGGGACAAAAAGATGGTCAGAATGCACGTTATTGTTCAACCTTAGTACATGATAATACCGCCACTGCCGCAGCTAATGGCACTGGTAGCATTGCCCAATTATTACTAAATGGTAATCTCCAAAAACCAGGTGTTTGGCCTGTCGAAGAGGCATTGCCTACTGATTTATTTTTCCAGACTATGCAAAGTCGAAATATGAAGATTCATCAAGAATGGTTAGATCCCAATGATTAATGTACCCTTGGGCAGAAGCCAAAGTAGACAATAAAAAGGCAAATTAGGTTGCGTTAGCGATTCACTTCTTATGTGTAATCAAATCAGGAGGCAATTTTCATGCGACAAATTATCAAAAAAATAAACCAAGCATTGTGTCAAACCGTTTTTTTAGTCGGTTTAATGCTTTTTATCAGTTCTTCTAACTTACTTGTAGCTATGTCGCCTAGTTACTCAACCGATATTAGCTTGACCCCAGAAGAGAAGATTGATCGCGCTTACGAATATAGTGAAGCTACTGGTATCCGTGAAGAAGACCGTGAAGAAGCTTATGAAGAAGCACTTAATGACGCCAAAAATAATAAAACGATGGAAAAGGCTTACGAAAGAAATTTGAAAGCCGAAGGAATGGACAATCGTCAGCCCGGTCTCATCCAAAAGGCTGAAGAATTGGTAGAAAAGATTACAGGTAAGGAATAGTCAATAGACATCTCCAAAAACTGTCGGAGTCTGAATTTTTTACATGAGTTTTTACTCAAAAATTCAGACTCTCTTAACGGGACTTAAACAAAACTTAAGTCCAAATGTAGCCAAAACGTTCTTTATAAGGGGCAAAAAACAGTCACATTCTGTAACTCACCATATCAAGCAGCTTTTTCTATGTTTTCAAGTGGCTGATCCAACATAATTGGGTCAACGTCCTGACTGCGATCTCGGTGACAGAATTCCTCCAAAAGCTGGAAGAAATTACCAAATGCAGTTTTTTCATCGACGTACTTAATTAGGATTATTTTATCCCAGGAGTTGACTGTTTGGACATACAACCGCTTCTGAAGCCAGGGTTGAAATTCTTGATAAAAATCTAACTCTTCTTCAGTTGGCAAAATTCCCATTTCCTGACGAGCAAATTTATAGCCTACTAAAAAGTGTCTCAGTGCAGTGACTGAAGAGATACCAATATACAAACCTGGCTTTTTGTTGATTTTTTCTAATAACTCAAAAACTTGACTCATGATTAGCTCCTTTTAAAAACTGTCTAATTCTGTCAGAGTAAATTGTCCGCTATGACACCAAAAGTCTTGTAACCAGTTTTCCCGTGGTAATGCCTGTTCGGAAAGGTTGTCGAAAACCTGACCGCGCACTTCGACTCCATAATGTTGCCCATTGACGGTGATGGATTCGGTTATTCCCAACTGTGCGAGCCGATTACTAAGGATATAGTCTTCACTGTATCTGGTTCTGAGTCTAAGAACTTTTCCTTCAATGCCTTGCTGACGTAACCACCGAATAATTGCTTTGGCGCATTCGGCACATTCTAGAATATCAAACTGACGGGTGATTTGCCCAACTTCCTGGTAAATTTCTGCGTCAGTCCAAATCATAAGTAAATTTGTTTGTCATACGACCTCATCGCCAAAAATTATATGATTTTAACTCCGTAGAAGTGCTGAGACATTTTATTCAATTACTGCTTTAGTACTTGAAATATTTTTCTATCCCTCTTCCCAAGATACTATAATATGAATAGTATTTATCACACCCACATATGAAGCTACCGGATTTAGCGCCCGAAATAATTGATCGGATCGTGGAGATGGCATGGGAAGATCGGACACCATTTGACGCGATCGCATCTCAATTTGGCTTGCAAGAAAAAGACACCATCGCCTTAATGCGCCTTCATATGAAGCGATCCAGCTTCCGCATGTGGCGCGAACGTGTCAGCGGTCGTAAAACCAAACACACTAAAAAACGAGATTTTATTTCTGGGACATTTAAGTCTGACAACCAAAAAACTTAAAATTATTTCATTTAGTATCCCTTTGAAGATTTCTCACTCTCTGTATGGTCTTACAGGTGACTGAGATCTTGAGAAGTTCCACACTGCTTACAATATGGCAAATATTTGTAAGTAGGGTTGTGACAATTTTGGCACTCAATATATTGTTCGTAACCGCAGTACGGACAGTGGGTATCATCGTATCGAACTTTCTTAGCACACTTGATACACCGTGACTTTTGAACTCTGGTAGAGGTTTGAACTTTAGTATTAAAGACAATTTTTTGAAAAAACTTGATAATTCCAAAACCAATTAGTGGAATTAGTAAGATATAAAAGTAACTAAACAGGAAAAGTAAGCTGCCAAAAAGCCTAGTAATAATATCAAAGGCAAATTTAAATATTGCGCCGACTTGCAAAAATTCAAAGATTTTTAGAATCAACGGAATAAAAAATATAACAAGCAAATGCCAGCTAATCAGCGAGATGACTCCATATCTTTTGCGTTGAGCAAATTTGTGAACTAATAAAGTAATAACAATTAGCGGCAGTAGAAAGAGACACTGAAAAGCAAGTTGGATACTTGGATACCAAAATGTTGCTTGTCGATATCCTTTTTCAACTTCGCGATTATTAGCTTGATCTTTAATAAAGGTGATAAAATTAACACTCTCTGGCTTTGTAACTAGTTCACTTACAAAATTAGAAATTTCCTTTTTAAGTACAAAGATTTTGTTATTATTTTGATCTAAATTCTGTTTAGCTTTCTCAGCACCGACTAAATTAATTGATTTATCCTGACCCTGACCGGCAATTTTTTCTAATAGTGTTGAGTCATATTGAGCACGAATAGTGCGATTAGCTTGCTCAAAGGTATCTATTTGCGCTTGTTTCCGATCAATATCTTTGATTATTTTCTGATTTTCAGAATTATTGATTTTGTCTTTATACCGACCATATTGCAAGCAGATTCCCGAAACCTTACCTAAATGTCCTACTTCGGCTTGCTGATAATTCTGGATAAAACTAGATTGACTATTCGGATTAGGTATCAACCCCAGCCTAATAGTTTCATAATCTTTATCCTTAGTGGTCTGTGTCTGATAAGTTTTCCACTCGGAATAACATGGATAAGCCTGAATTGGACTAATTTGCCATCTGCTAATATCATCAAGTCCTGTGAAAACATTAATCAAGATAAAAATATCAATCAAGATAATGACAATCAAACTCACTTTATTAAGTGGCTCATTGTCTATGGTTCTTGACCTAATAAAAAAGTCACTCCAAAGACGACGGATGTTGGCAAACATATGATTTTACGAGCCTTAACGAAGTATTTGACTACATATCATACTCTGTGTTAGCAGACGGAATCTACCCAAACAATTGTTCCTACGAGTTCCCGAATAAATTGATGGAGTTCAAAGAAAGAGTAACTTTTCCCTGTATGGTTGAGTTGTAACCAAGCTTACTATTGACTTGTGCAAATATACTGATTTTCCTTTGCGTCTACTCCCTCGCTTTGCTTTGAGTGCGGGTGTGAGTGAAAAGTGTGAATTTTTCCGCCTATCAGGGAACACTAAGTTATGAAGAATTAGGCATGTATTGAGTATGGTCAGCACTCAGGGAAGCATTCTTGGCTATCATATCAGTGAAGAACTTTACAATGGAGAAAGAACTTTAGTTTATCGCGGCTATGGAGATGACCAAAAACCTGTAGTCATCAAGCTTTTGAAAAATCTTTACCCCAGTTTTAGTGAACTGGCGCAGTTTCGCAATCAGTACACCATTGCCAAAAATCTTAACTTTCCGGGAATTATCCAAACTTATAGCCTGGAACCTTATGAGAATGGCTATGTGCTGGTGATGGAGGATGGGGGGATTTCCTTGAAAGAATGGACTCGGGGTATACCACTATCTTTAACGGAGTTTTTGCCTGTAGCTTTAGCTCTGTGCGATATAGTAAATATCCTGAATCGTCATCGCATCATTCACAAAGACATTAAACCTGCCAATATTCTCATTAATGCCGATAAACAAGTTAAACTAATTGACTTTAGTCTGGCGTCAGATTTGCCCAGAGAAGCCCAAACCGTTATCAGTCCTAATGTGTTACAAGGGACATTAAGCTATTTATCACCCGAACAAACAGGACGGATGAATCGCGGGATTGACTACCGCAGCGATTTTTATTCGTTAGGTGTGACTTTTTACGAGTTGCTTACAGGACAATTACCGTTCCAGTCTGACGATGCAATGGAGTTAATACATTGCCATATTGCCAAACTTCCACCGACTGTGCATGATATCAACCCTCAAGTTGCACCTGTACTCTCAAAAATTATCAGCACTCTAATGGCGAAAAATGCCGAAGACCGCTATCAAAGTGCATTAGGATTGAAATACGATCTAGAAATTGCTTGGAAGCAACTCCAAGAAACAGGCAAAATTGAAGACTTCCAGATCAAACAACGAGATGTATGCGATCGCTTTATCGTCCCGGAAAAACTTTATGGTCGAGAACAAGAAATCCAAACTCTGTTAGAAGCCTTTAACCGTGTAACTCACGGTCAGACTGAACTGATGTTAGTAGCAGGTTTTTCCGGGATTGGGAAAACGGCGATTGTGAATGAAGTCCATAAACCAATTGTCACCAAGCGCGGTTACTTCATCAAAGGTAAGTTTGACCAATTTAATCGAAATCTGCCTTTTTCGGCATTTGTACAGGCTTTATCTGACTTGATGGGTCAATTAGTTAGTGAAAGCGATCGCGCCTTAGAAACTTGGAAAACTCAAATTCTCACAGCCCTCTCAGACAACGCGCAAGTCATTATCGAGGTAATTCCCGAACTAGAGTCGATCATCGGTAAACAACCAAAGACACTTAACCTATCTGGGACTGCAGCGCAGAATCGGTTTAATTCACTCTTTTCAAAGTTTATTCAAGTATTTACAAGCATTGAACATCCTTTAGTGATTTTCTTAGATGACCTACAGTGGGCGGATTTAGCTTCTTTAAATTTGATTCAGTTACTGATGAGTTCCGATCATAAATATTTATTATTAATTGGCGCTTATCGCGATCACGAAGTTTTTGCGGCGCATCCTTTAATGTTGACCCTCAAGGAAATTGAGAAAAATGTCACTATTAATACTATTACCTTAGCACCATTAACTGAAGGTAGTTTGAATCAACTAGTTGCCGATACTCTAAGTTGTTTACCAGAAGTCGCGCAATCCCTAACTCAACTAGTATATCAAAGAACAAAGGGCAATCCGTTTTTCAGCAGACAGTTTCTGAAAATGCTATATGAAGATAGGCTAATTCAATTTGATTTTCAGGTTGGTCATTGGCAATGTGATATTATTAAAGTTAAAGAATTAATTTTCTCAGATGATGTTGTCGAGTTCATGGCGTTGCAATTGCAGAAATTGCCGAACTGTACGCAGGATGTGTTGAAATTGGCAGCGTGTATTGGCAACCAATTTGATTTAGAGACATTAGCGATCGTTTATGAACAGTCTCATACTGTCACCGCAACTCATTTGTGGAAAGCCAGGGAAGACAGTTTGATTATTCCCACAAGTCAAGTACATAAGTTTTTTCAGGCTGAGGAAACATTATTACCAGAAAATACTTGGTCACCAGCCACGAATCACCCCAGTTATAAATTCCTCCATGACCGAATACAGCAAGCTGCTTATTCTTTAATTCCTCCCGACCAAAAGCAGTCCACCCATCTCAAAATTGGACAACTACTATTAGCCAACGCTACAGTCAAAAGAGATGAAAATATTTTTGCGATCGTCAATCAATTAAATTACGGAGTTGAGTTAATTACTCAAAGACAAGAAAGAGAACAACTTGCACAGTTAAATTTAATTGCCGCCCAGAAAGCGAGATCTAGTACTGCTTACAGTGCTGCTTCCCGGTATGCTAATGAAGGGATTAGCTTACTAGATGCAGATTGCTGGCATTGTCAATATGAACTAGCATTAGCATTACACGAAATAGCCGCAGAGGTCACTTATCTCAATGGTAATTTTGACCAGACAGAACTATTGATTCAAACGGTCTTAGCTGAGGCTCGAACATTAATTGACCAAGTTAATATCTATGAAATCAGAATCCAAGCAGATGCCGCACAAAGTCAATTATTGTCAGCAGTAAATACAGCACTCGTCTTTTTGAAATTATTCGACATTGAGTTTCCCGAACATCCTACCCAGTCTAATTTTCAGGATGAATTGCAGAAAATAAATATAATTTTGAAAAATCAACGTGTTGAAGATTTAATTCACTTGCCAGAGATCACAACACCCGAACCTCTGGCAATCATGCGAATTATATCTAACATAATTCCGTTGTCTTTTAGTGTAATGCCGGCTCTATTCCCGTTATTTATTTTAAAACAGATATATTTATCACTGCAATATGGTAACACACCTACCTCTGCTTTTGCCTATGCTAATTATGGATTAATGCTTTGTGGAATAGTCGGTGATATCGAAGCTGGTTATCAATTTGGCGAACTAGCGATGAGCCTAGCGTCAAATCAGACATCAGTTGCAGCCAAGGTAATATTTGTATTTGCCACCATGATTAAACCTTGGAAAGAGCATGTGGAAAAGACTTTGAAACTTTTACTCACGGCTTACAAGCTAAGTCTGGAAACTGGGAATTTGGAATTTGCCGCTTACAGCCTATATGATTACTGTAATAATGCATATTTCCTCGGTCATAATCTAGAGAATTTGGAACAGGAAATCGCCACCTACAATCAGGCTATAGAGCGTATTCAGCAAGAAAGATCGCTCAACTGCAACCAGATTACTCAGCAGGCAATCTTAAATTTATTAGGACAAAGTGAAACTCCCTGTCGATTGATTGGTCGTGTTTATAACGCCGAGCAAATGCTACCAATTCATTTGCAAGAGAGTTATAGTATCGAGCTTTTAGAAATACATCGCTATCAGCTTCAACTTTGTTATCTATTTGGTGAATATGATCAAGCACTCTGGAATGCAACACAGGCAGAACAGTACTTAATGGCGGGAGTATCAAAGCTCAGTACTTCTGAATTTTACCTTTATGACTCATTGACAAGGTTAGCACTTTATCCTCAACTCGAAGCTTCCGAGCAACTCCAAATTCTAGAGCGAATTGCTATAAATCAGTCAAAGATGCAGCACTGGTCAAATCACGCTCCGATGAATTTCTTGCACAAATTCTATTTAGTTGAGGCAGAAAAACAACGAGTTTTGGGACAAAGATCTGAGGCGATGGATTTATACGATCTCGCCATTACCCTTGCCAAAGAAACTGCATACATTCAACAAGAAGCTTTAGCCAACGAGTTAGCAGCAAAGTTCTACCTCGCGAAAGGTAAAGAAAAGATAGCTCAAACATACATGATTGAAGCCTATTACTGCTACGCTCGTTGGGGTGCTAAAGCTAAAACTGATGACTTAGAAAAACACTATCCTCAACTCTTAGATATTATTTGGCAACGCCGTGGCGGTTCAAGCATTGATAAATCGTCATCTCTACCTGAGGGGGCGACAATGTAGCCTGAAAATATTATTTGATAAAGGGTGTAGCGTTTTATGGTAAAAAAAAGATAGGTCCGCTTATGTCAACAAGACCT
>Ga0209512_1000654_pt1 | contig 53132 bp, 43 predicted proteins | sample frozenSSSSmetaG_FD_184142 | JGI IMG/M metagenome (GOLD analysis project Ga0209512, IMG submission 184142) | Glacier valley bacterial and archeal communities from Borup Fiord, Nunavut, Canada, to study Microbial Dark Matter (Phase II) -... | ecosystem: Environmental > Aquatic > Freshwater > Ice >...
AAAGAATCCCGGATACTTAATATTACTCGTCCGGCATGCAATAAATTGAACGGTTTTGTGGTTTTCCAGGTAATAATGAGCTTGGTGATCCTGTTCTGTTAATTTTTATTTGAGCATGGCCTTACCTGGCGGCACGACTTCAGGAACGCTACATGCAATGAGTGTATTGATCAATTAATTAAATAATTTTTCAGGTCGTCATAATTTTTTGAAATCCTGATACTGGTCATTTTACTATTCATTATTGCTTTTACACTTTCAGGAACTGGAATAGAGAAATCAATCAGCGGTTCCACAACATCATAAAATTTAATCGGGTGCGCGGTTTCTAAAAATATACCCTTGTCATCCGGATGATCAGCAAGATATTTCTTCAGTGCGGCATAGGCTACAGCGCCGTGAGGATCGGGCAGATAGTGGTAGTCCCTATTGACTTCAGTGATCGTCCTGGCAGTTTCCTCATCAGAAATACTATAGCTTGTAATGAACTCTTTCAGTTCTCCGTATTTGTTATCAAAGATTTCCAGCATGCGCACAAAATTACTCGGATCACCCACGTCCATTGCGTTGGAGATCGTAGCCTTTGGGGGCTGAGGCACATATTCGCCCCTGCGAAAGTATTCCGGCACCACATTATTTGCATTACAGGCGGCAATAAAATGTTTCACTGGCAGTCCGGACCGGTAGGCGATCAGTCCTGCGCATATATTTCCGAAATTTCCACTGGGAACAGCTATTACAGGGGCATTGCTTTCCTTCCATTGCTGCCAGGCAAAGAAATAATAAAATTGCTGGGGCAACCACCTGGCCACATTGATTGAATTGGCTGATGTCAGAAATAATTTTTTATTTAATTCCGTGTCGGCAAAAGCCTGTTTAACCATTTTCTGGCAGTCATCAAAAGATCCGTCAACCTCCAGTGCATGAATATTATTTCCCAGCGTGGTGAGCTGTTTTTCCTGCACAGAACTTACTTTTCCGGAAGGATACAATATCACCACTTCCACGCTATCCACATTAAAAAATCCATTGGCCACCGCACCACCGGTATCCCCGGATGTTGCCACGAGCACATATACTTTATCCGCTCTGTCTTTTGAAAAAAAGCTGAGGCAACGGCTCATGAACCTGGCGCCTACATCTTTAAATGCAAGGGTGGGCCCATGGAATAATTCAAGAGAAGAAATATTATTTGTGACATTAACAAGGGGAAAATCAAAGTTTACCGTTTCCGCTGCAATGCGTTGAAGTTCTGCTTCCGGAATGGCATCTCCGATATACGGCTTTATCACCCTGAATGCAACTTCTTCTTTCGATAATTTATCAACTTCCTTAAAAAAACCCGTTGACAATAAAGGAATATTTTCAGGAAAATACAAACCTCTGTCGGGTGCCTGACCCCTTATCGTTGCTTCTTTGAATCCAACAACAGGCGATTGTTTATTGGTGCTGTAGTATTTCATTTTTTATTATTCTGTCTCGTTTGATATTCTGATACCTGCCGTATTAATTTTTGTAACATAGATATTAAAATCAATTCCCAGGCAACTGTATACCTGTTGCATCACCTCTGCTAATTTTTTAGCTGTACGTTCCTCTACACTTAGCATAAATACCGATGGCCCGGATCCTGAGATCCCACCTCCGAGCGCACCCGCTTCCCTGCATTTTTGCTTCACTTCGTTGAAACCAGGAATTAATATGCTTCTTACAGGTTCAATGATTACGTCTTCCAGCGACCTGCCAATCAATTGATAATCACTTTTCAGGAGTCCTGCCACAAGGCCTGCAATATTTCCCCACTGCCTGATGGCATCTTTCAGCAAAACTTCCTTGCGAAGTATCTGGCGCGCATCGGATGTCTTAACTTCTATCTGCGGGTGTACTACGGTTACGAACAGATCAGGAAAAGAAAGCTGTACGATGTCCAGCGGATGAATGGAACGTATGAGTGTTATCCCGCCATACAAACAGGGAGCTATATTATCGGCATGCTTAACCCCCGATGCAAGTTTTTCTCCAGACATGGCGAAGCGTACAAGGTCTTCTGAAGAAAATCTATTATTAAGCAATGCGTTTGCTCCTGCCACTGCTCCTGCAGAGCTGGCCGCGCTGGAACCCAGGCCACTGCCGGGTTTTATTCGTTTATTCACGCGGAGCGAAAATCCAATTGAAGGATCCAGTTCTTTCATCATTGCCAACAACGCGGCGCCAGCAACATTTTTCTCCGGAGCTTCCGGCAATCCATATCCATCTTCATGCACTATTGAGATACCTGGTTTATCGGACAGGCTCATAAACATTTCATCAGCAGGATCGGTGAGCGACATTCCAAGCACATCAAATCCACAAACAAGGTTGGCAACGGAAGCCGGGGCCAATATTTTTATTGTGCGCATAATTAAATTTTTGATGCCCTTATGATGTCCGCAAATACTCCGGATGCAGTCACTTCAGCGCCCGCTCCAGCTCCTTTCACCACAAGTGGCTGGTCCTTATACCGGTCGGTATAAAACAATACCACATTATCTTTTCCATATAAATGGTAAAAATCATGCTGTGGCCCTACCTGCTGCAATCCTACTGCAGCCTCACCATTTTCATAATTTGCGACAAATTTTAACTTATTGCCGGCATCAGCGGCCAGTTTGTATAATGCTTTAAAATGTTCTTCGTGGACAGCCATTTCCTTATAAAAATGATCTACGTCGCCTGTCATGCAGGAGAGTGGCATGAATGATTCATTGGCGATGTCATGCATCTCGATCTGTTCACCTGCTTCGCGCGCAAGGATCATAATTTTTCTCATCACATCCATCCCGCTAAGGTCCAGCCGGGGATCTGGCTCCGTGTAGCCCTCCTGCTGCGCCTGCTTCACCACTTCGGCAAAAGTTTTTTCACCATTGTAATTATTGAATACGAAGTTCAGCGTTCCGCTCAATACCGCCTGTATCCGGTTTATTTTATCTCCACTTCTCAGCAGATCATTTAATGTGCCGATAACAGGCAGTCCCGCGCCTACGTTTGTCTCAAATAAAAATGGCACATTATATTCTCTTGCAAGGTCCTTGAGGCTTTTGTAATATTGAAAGGAGGAAGAGCAGGCAACTTTATTACAGGCCACAACAGAAATACTTTTTGCAAGCAGTTTGTCGTAATGTCCGGCCAGTTCCGCATTTGCAGTGACGTCCGCAAAAAGCGAATTACGTAAGTTCTTTGACGGGATAACGGAAAGAAAATTACTAAGGTGCATAGGTTCACCTTTTTCCAGTTGTTCCTTCCAGCTGTTCAGATCAATGCCATTGTCATTGAAAAGCATTTTTTTACTGTTCGCCAGCCCCACCACACGAACCTGCAGCCGCAGGTGATTCAACAGGTAATGCCGCTGCTGCCTTAACTGCTCCAACAGCCTGCTTCCTACATTTCCAACTCCTGCGACAAATAAATTCACCTGCTTATAAGAAGTTTCAAAAAATTCTTCATGAAGCACATTTATCGCCTTCTTAACATCTGATATATAAATGACCGCTGATATATTTCTTTCTGATGATCCCTGCGCGATGGCCCTTACGTTTATGCCATTTCTTCCCAGTGCACCAAACATTCTACCACTGATGCCCGGATGATTTTTCATGTGATCACCTACTACAGCGACTATGGACAATTCATTTTCTACTTTCAAAGGATCTAGTTGCCCAGCACTGGTTTCCTGCGCGAATACCATGTCAATAGATTCTTTTGCACGGCCGGCACTTGCCTGGTCAACGGCTACACAGATCGAATGTTCGGAAGAGCCCTGGGTGATCATGATCACATTGATCTGTGCATTGGCAAGCGCTTCGAACAACCGCTTCGAAAATCCCGGAATGCCCACCATTCCACTGCCTTCCAGTCCCAGCAACGCGATATTATTTATGCTGGTAATTCCTCTTATGATATTCCCGTTCTGTGCTGTAGAATTGTCGATCACCGTACCTGCATCGTCAGGCGCGAAAGTATTTTTCACCCATACCGGAATATTTTTTTTCAGTACCGGCTGAATGGTTGGCGGATAAATAACTTTGGCGCCAAAATGGGAAAGTTCCATTGCTTCCTGGTAGGAAATATTGGCGATGATCTTTGCATTGGACACCTGGTTAGGGTCTGCTGTCATAATGCCTGAAACATCTGTCCATATTTCCAGGATATCCGCCTGTATCGCCGCGGCAAATATAGCGGCCGTGTAATCGGAACCGCCGCGGCCAAGAGTAGTAGTCGCTTTTGCGGGTCCCGAGGCTATAAAGCCGGGCAATACAAAGAGGTTGCCGGCAGTGTTTTTAAAAAAAAATTCCACCTGGGCATTGGTCGAAGTGAAATCAACCTTTGCATTTCCATAATTAGCGTCTGTCAGTATAAGTTCCCTCGAATCTTTCCAGGTGTTTTCCACGCCTTCAGCGGTGAATTTAGCCGCTATAATATGTGAAGACATTAATTCGCCGAAACTTACCACCCTGTCTCGGGTAGCGGCCGACAATTCTCTCAGTAAAAATATCCCGTTGCAGATATCTTCTATCTCGTTGCATTGTCTTTTAACGGCGCTGAGCACACTGCTCTGTCTGGCAATGGGGATCAGTTCCTGCACCGCCGCAAGGTGGCGCTTTTCAATGACTGTAAGGTGTTCACGGTACGCCTCGTCGCCCATGGAGGCGAGGGTGGCCGCGTTAATAAGCTTGTCAGTAATGCCCGCTAGCGCCGACACGACCAGAACCGTTTTATCTTTTTGTGAAGCTTTTTTTACTATCGCTATTACCTTATTTATACTTTCTGCATTGGCAACGGATGAGCCGCCAAATTTTAAAACCTGCATAATCTTCGATTGTTTATTATAATTGTCTGCCTCTTTGTGATGTCAGCGAAAGCCCAGTGGTTAATATGTAAATATTTCAACCCTTAGCGGGTTGTTGAGGACGTAATAATAATGCCATTAGCCGTAGTGGCTAAGGAAGAATTAAAAATAATATGGTTGACCAGATATATCATTTTTCAGAAGCGTCTAAGGTACATAAAAGGATGTAAATTGTGATACATTTCTCATAAATACAATAAAACTGATGGATCACGAGTCGAACAAAGGTTTGCAGCAATTTAAGAATTATGTTGGCATTAAGTTTCAGTTATATAACAGTCTGTTTACCTCTCTGCCCTTTCACAGGATCGAAAAGACAGGTATCCTGTTGTCTTTATTATTGAATAATTGTGAGGAAGGCTACAAAAAAAAACAGAGTCCTGAGCAGATCATTGAAGAATTCTTTCAGAAACAAACACCATACGTCAACGAGCAGGACAAGCTGGACCTGCTATTCCGGTTCATCCAGTTTATTGAAAGGCAGGTAGTGCTTTTCGATGCCCTTGAAGACGCGGCATTCCGGGAGGTGAACGATACCAGCGGAGTTGGAACGCTCAAGCATCTCGAATCGGAGATCATCCAGTACGGAAAAGAACACGAACTGGCAGAGAAACTAAAAGATTTCGCCATCAGGCTCGTACTGACCGCACATCCCACACAATTCTATCCCGGAGCCGTGCTCGGCATTATCAATGATCTTTCGAAGGCATTGTCAGAAAACAATGCCGCACAAATAAACATGTACCTGCAGCAGCTCGGAAAAACTCCCTTTTTAAACAAAACGAAACCCACTCCCTATGATGAGGCGATGAGCCTTTGCTGGTACCTTGAGAATGTATTTTATGCGGCGGCGGGGCGCATAATCTCTTTTATCAGTAACCAGTTCCCGCAGGCCATGACAGAGGGCAACCCCATTATAAACATGGGCTTCTGGCCCGGTGGCGACAGGGATGGAAATCCTAATGTAACCTCCGGAACAACGCTTAAAGTAGCTGATGCCCTCCGGGGCGGAATTATCAAATGTTATTATCTGGATGTTCGCCGCCTCAAGCGCCGGCTTACCTTTAAAGGGGTGGATACCATACTCGCCGACCTTGAAATAAAGCTTTACGATAATATTTTTATTCCCGGCAACCGCACCAACCTCACTAAAAAAGACATCCTTGACTCGCTGTTACGAATACGCGAAATAGTGGTGTACCAGCACAATGGATTGTTTCTTTACCTGGTCGATAATCTTATTGGAAAAGTACATGTATTCGGTTTGCATTTTGCAACAATCGACATCAGGCAGGAAAGTTCAGTGCACAATACTGTGCTTGAAACTATCGCCGAAAAAGACAATGTCCTTCCAAAGGATTACGCATCGCTGCCAGATGATAAAAAAATTGAAGTGCTGCTGAATGCCGAGGCAGATATTGACACTGAAAAATATGAGGGCATGATTAAAGACACCATCGAGTCTGTCCGGTCCGTTAAATACATTCAGCAATACAATGGCCCCGAAGGCTGTAACAGGTACATCATAAGCCAGTGCAACAGTGCGCTGAACATCATTGAAGTATTCGGGTTATTTTTATTGGGGGGATGGAAGAAAAACAATTTACCGATAGATATCGTACCCTTATTTGAAACCGTTGAAGACCTGAAAAATGCCGGCCCGATAATGGAAAAACTATATTCCAACCAACAGTACATGCGGCACCTGCGGCAGCGTAAAACCAAGCAGACCATCATGCTCGGTTTCTCCGACGGAACAAAGGACGGCGGTTACCTGATGGCCAACTGGAGCATTTATAAGGCAAAGGAAGAACTTACTAAAATATCCAGGCAGTTTAATGTAACCGTAATATTTTTTGATGGCCGGGGCGGCCCTCCAGCCAGAGGCGGAGGTAAAACGCATAAGTTCTATGCGTCGATGGGGAAAAATATTTCAAATGAAGAAATTCAACTAACGATACAGGGCCAGACGGTCAGTTCTAATTTCGGAACCATCGACAGCGCACAGTTCAATATTGAGCAATTAATCCACGCGGGTATCTCCAACAGTTTATTTTCCAAAAGATCAGTGACTCTTGAGCGTGATGATGAAGTACTGCTGGAAGAACTGGCTGAAGAAAGCTTTAAATCGTATATACAATTAAAGGAACATCCCGATTTCGTGGACTACCTGGCACATGTAAGCCCATTGAAATATTACGGGGAGACAAATATCGGTAGTCGTCCGACAAAACGGGGCACTACTACCTCAAAATTTTCATTAAAAGATCTTCGTGCTATTCCTTACGTGGGTGCCTGGAGCCAGCTGAAGCAGAATGTGACGGGTTACTATGGTGTGGGTACTGCGTTGCAGCAACTGGAAAAGAATGGAAAATGGGCAGGTGTGAAGCAGCTGTACCAGCGTTCCATGTTTTTCAAAACGCTTATTGATAACTGCGAAATGTCAATGAAGAAATGTTATTTCCCACTCACTGAATTTCTTTCCGGTCATCCGCAGTATGGTGAACTGTATAATATGATCTACCTGGAATATGAGCTGACCACCAGGTATATTTTACAATTGTCAGGTAAAAATGAACTGATGGCCGATTATCCGGTGGAACAACTATCGATACAGATGCGTGAGCGCATTGTGCTCCCGCTTACAACTATCCAGCAGTATGCAATGTCGAAGATCAGGGAAATGGAAGATAAGCAGTTCACAGGCGCTTTAAAAGAAACGTACGGTAAATTAGTGATACGAAGCTCGTTCGGAATAATCAATGCCGGAAGAAACTCGGTGTAATCTGAATGATTGGTTCCCAAATGAACGGCTACACACATGGCATGTGGATCACATTATATGCACGCGCCAGGAAATCAAAAATGATATGTAGCTGCCAGGATAAAAGATCCCGTGCTTTTTGCTGAAGGACCGAATGTATCGTAATTCTTAAAGAACAGGGGATCTTTTGAACTGTCCAGCCTGAATTCAGGAATAATAGTGAGATTTCCTGCACGGAAATTGGCAGATAATGTAGCATCGAAGATATTGGTACCGAATCCTGCCACATTTTTCTTGTCGCTGAAATACTCGCCGCGAAAGGTAAGTCCGAATATTGAAGTAGGATCGACATTCAGGTATACCGCAGAACCCCACCATGAATTTGCGTCGCTGCCGGTTTTTTTAACCGATTTCACCGTGCCGTTGTACCCTACACTGAATTTATCCGTTACAACACCGGTTACGACCAGGTCAATCTGGTTTACTTTGCTTTGCGCAAGATCTTTGCCACCGACATAATTCAGGAAGGCTTTTACTTTTCCGCCTTTCGAGCCCCCGCTAAGCTGCGCTATGAAATTTTTCCTGGAAAATGGAGCGGAGACATAATCCGTAGGATTAACCACACCCACCATTACCCCAAGGGCGCCAAGTGTAAAATCAGCTTTGACGCCTGTATGCGAAAAAGGTCCGAAAGAAAACATATAATCCATGCTGTAGTTTCTGTTCAGATAGGCATCAAGTACTTCATAGCCCAGATGTGTTCCCCATTTACCCAGGCTAAATTTTAATTTTGAAGAGGGAGCGTATGTTACAAATGCCTGTTTAACGGCCGACAGCGTACTTCTTGTAACATATTCATTATAAGAAAACTCATTCGCCCTTGTGCCGAAACCCAGGTCGATGGTAGCGCCTGCTTTTCCCAGAGTGCTTTCAAGCTTTACAGAGGCCATTCCCAATTCAAAAGAATTCTGTGTATTGGTAAAACTTGTATAATTATTCGTGTGAAGAGAATCCTTGGCGTTATGGAAATTATACCGGTAATAGGCGTCGAGAGAACCGGATAACGTAAAGATTGGGATCTTGGTAGAATCCTGAGAAAATGAACTTTGAGAAATGGCCACAGCGATAGTGGCAACAGTCAGGAATTTTCTTAACATTGCAGACTAGTTTTAAGGTTTATAAGTAAGCACAGTTTAAACAGCAGAAGTTTAAACTGTGCCTGTAGAGAAGGTGAAAATCAATGAACCATTATTTCTTCTTCTTCTTTTTTGGTTCCGTTGCGGTGAGAGTCGTTTTGTACAAGAAGTGTACCCTGAGAATATTTCTCATTGTGCTGGGAAGCATCCAGGCCGATTTCTTCATCTTCACGGCTAACACGAAGAGGCAGGATGAAATTGATGAATTTGAAAATTAAAAAAGATACAGTAAAACTGTAGGCTACAGCAATCAGCATGGCCTTGGTCTGTATCCAGAAAAACGAAGCGTTTCCATAAAACAAACCGTCAGCGCCAGCGGCATTAACTGCTTTGGTAGCGAAAATACCTGTCATCAGCATTCCTACTATACCACCAATACCATGGCAGGGGAATACATCGAGTGTATCATCAAGTGTTGATTTCTGTTTGTAGTAAACGGCAATATTGGAAATAATTGCACCTACCACACCAATGAATATACTTTGAGGTATAGCTACAAATCCAGCTGCGGGAGTGATGGCGACAAGGCCAACAACAGCGCCCACGCAAAATCCTATAACCGATGGTTTTTTACCGCGTAATACATCAAAGAACATCCAGCTTAAACCTGCAGCTGCTGCTGCAGTATTTGTTGTAGCGAAAGCAGAAACCGCCAGGGCATTAGCACCGAGAGCAGAACCTGCATTGAACCCAAACCAGCCAAACCACAGCATACCGGTACCGATCAGCACGTAAGGAATATTAGCCGGAGGTATTTCTTTGTGCTCCATGTGAACATGTCTGCGCTTAAGCACCAGTGCTCCTGCGAGTGCCGCACAACCTGCGGAGATGTGTACAACTGTACCACCCGCAAAATCCAGCGCTCCCATTTTAAACAGGAAACCATCCGGATGCCAGCTCCAATGTGCCAGGGGGGCATACACTAATATGCTGAACAGGCAGGTAAATAAAATATAAGAAGTAAACCGGATCCTTTCAGCAACCGCGCCTACTACCAGGCCTGGTGTGATCACCGCAAACATCAGCTGGAAAAGAGAAAACAATGTTTTAGGGATTGTCGGGGCGCCCACCCATGGTTCACCAGAGCTGACATCCTTGAAAAACAGGTGAGTCATCGGATTACCAATAAAACCTCCGATGTCTTTGCCAAAGCAGAGACTGTACCCTACGAAGATCCAGAGCACACTTACAATGCCTGCTGCCACGATGCTTTTCATCATGGTGGAAATTACATTTTTACGATGCACCATTCCTCCGTAGAAGAAGGCCAGGGCGGGTGTCATCAGGAAAACCAAAGCGGTTGCTACAAGGATCCAGGTAACATCAGCGCCATTGTACTTGCTTACGTCCGCAAAATCAGCAACAGGTTTAATAAACACAGCGGCAATGGCTACCACGCACAAAACAAGGAAGGGAGCAATTTGTTTAAAAATAAGTTTGGTCATTTCTTGCTAATTTAGATTAAGAAAAATAATAATGCGTCCTTGTTTACCAAAAATAGCAATTTTTATTGGTCTACGAACAATTAAAACATATATAGAATTTTATTTAATATGGTAATTAAATGTTTTTAACAAATTCGAAAATATTTAAACGTTTTCTAAATTAATTGCATAAAAAAAGCCGATAATGTATCGGCTTTAAAAATTGATCAAAAAAAATATTATGTTGTTACAAGAAGACTTTCATCTTTTTTCTCCAGAACAGAAAAACCCATAAGGAACTCATCAACTTTTCTGGCACATTCACGGCCTTCGCTGATCGCCCATACTACTAAAGACTGGCCCTTTCTCATATCGCCAGCAGTAAATATCTTCTGAATATTGGTCTGATAAGATCTTTCGGCGGCACGTACATTGCCCCTCTCGTCCAGTTCCACTGCCAGATCATTGATCAGCCCTTCGTGTTGCGGATGCACAAATCCCATTGCCAGAAAAGCCAGCTCACAAGAAATTTCCCTTGCGCTTCCCTCCCTTTCGGCAAACTGCGCTTTTCCATTTTCCGTAATTTTCCACTCCAGTTCCACCAGCTTCAGCGCTTTCAGATTTCCCTTTCCGTCACCAATAAATTCTTTTGTGGCCATAGCCCATTGCCTTTCACATCCCTCTTCATGAGAACTGGAAACTTTGAGCACCATAGGATAAGTTGGCCAGGGCATCAGGCTGGTTCTCGATTCAGGTGGCTTCGGCAGCAATTCGAATTGAGTGATTGCTGCGGCCCCTTGCCTGTTAGAGGTACCTACACAATCGGAACCTGTATCTCCGCCTCCGATCACCACTACATGCCTGCCTGCCGCCAGAATGGCGTTATGATCGTCCGCATACAGGCCGCTTATCCGCTGGTTCTGCTGCTTTAGAAAATCCATAGCAAAATAAACACCTTTCAGCTCCCTTCCGGGTATACGCAGATCGCGGGGAATAGTAGCTCCTCCGGCGAGTACGATTGCGCTAAACTGCCTGAGCAGATCGTTCACGCTGATATTTACGCCCACTTCCGCATTGCACGTAAATACTACTCCTTCCTCTTCCATGAGTGCCACCCGCCTGTCAATGACCCATTTTTCCAGTTTGAAATCGGGAATGCCATAACGCAGCAATCCGCCTGGTGCGGCATCCCTTTCAAATACAGTAACCGTATGACCGGCTGCATTGAGCTGTGCGGCGGCAGCCATGCCCGCGGGACCTGAACCCACTATGGCCACTTTCTTACCGGTGCGCACATTTGGCCTGTTCGCTTTTACAAATCCTTTTTCAAAGGCAATTTCTATGATATGCTTTTCTATTTCTTCAATAACGATCGCCGGCTGATTAATGCCGAGCACACAGGCGCTTTCGCAGGGTGCGGGACAAATACGGCCGGTGAACTCCGGAAAATTGTTTGTGGAGGAAAGAATCTCATACGCTTCTTTCCAGCTCTGCCTGTACACCGCATCATTGAATTCAGGAATGATATTTCCAAGGGGGCATCCGCTATGGCAGAAAGGAACCCCGCAATCCATACAACGCGCAGCCTGCTGGTTAAGCTTTGGCTCAGAATATCTTTCGATAAATTCCCTGTAATCATGCAGGCGCTCTTTCACAGGACGTTTTGACGGCAATTCTCTGGAAAATTCTAAAAATCCTGTTGGCTTACCCATCTTATGCTTTTTGAGTTATGGTTTGTTTTTTCAACAGCATCGCTTTCTTATAATCTGTAGGATAAATCTTAATAAAATTTCTCGACTGGTTATCCATGTCATCCAGCACGAATTTCGCAACACTGCTCTTCGTGTATTCATAATGGCTAGAGAGCATCTGCTGAAGCAGCATAATATCTTCTGCTTCAAGCGGATCCAGGTCCACCATTTCCTTGTTGCACATCACATCGAACTGACCGCTGACATCATACACATAAGCGATACCACCGCTCATTCCTGCGGCAAAATTACGACCCGTACCTCCGAGTATTACCGCCACGCCACCGGTCATGTATTCACAACCATGATCGCCTACGCCTTCAACAACCACCTGGGCACCGCTGTTTCTCACACAGAAACGCTCACCGGCTTTACCCCTGATGTAGGCTTCTCCCGAAGTAGCGCCATAGAATGCTGTATTGCCGATTATTATATTTTCTTCCGGAACAAATATTGCCTGTTTTGGAGGATAAACGATCAGTTTGGCGCCGCTCAGTCCTTTTCCAAAATAGTCATTCGCATCTCCTTCAAGTTCCAGCGTAATTCCTTTGGCATTAAATGCTCCGAAGCTTTGCCCGGCAGTGCCGTTGAACATAAAATGCAACGTATCGTCCGGCAATCCTGTGCCCTTGTATATTTTGCTTATCTCATTCGACAGAACAGTACCGGTAGTGCGATCCGTATTTTTAATAGGGAATGCCGCCTTTACTTTTTCCTGGTTTTCTAGCGCGGGTCTGGCCGCCTCCAGCAATTTCCAATCCAGTATATTTTCCATTCCATGATCCTGCTCTTCAGATTGATATATTCCCGTAAAGGCAGAAGTGGGTTCTTTGTAAATGATCGGCGACAGATCAAGATTCTTGAATTTCCAGTGTTTGATGTCATCTTTTATTTCAAGAAAGTCTACCTGGCCAACCATTTCATTTATCGTTCTGAAACCCAGCTTAGCCATAATCTCTCTCAGTTCCTGTGTAATTAACCTGAAGAAGTTCACCACATGATCGGCGTTCCCTGTAAATCTCTTTCTTAACTCAGGATTTTGTGTGGCTACGCCAACGGGACAGGTATTCAGGTGACACTTGCGCATCATAATGCAACCCTCTACAATTAATGCCGCAGTAGCAACTCCCCACTCTTCGGCGCCGAGCAGTGTTGCTATGGCAATATCACGCGCGGTTTTCATCTGCCCATCGGCCTGTAGCACTACCCTGCTGCGCAATTTATTTTTTACCAGGGTTTGCTGTGCTTCCGCAAGCCCGAGCTCCCAGGGAAGTCCTGCATGCCGGATGGAACTGATCGGCGATGCTCCTGTGCCGCCATCATGACCGGAAATCAATATCACGTCGGCCTTGGCCTTTGCCACACCTGCCGCAATTGTTCCGACACCGGCTTTGGACACCAGCTTTACATTTATTCGTGCCACACGGTTTGCATTTTTCAGATCGAATATTAATTGCGCAAGATCTTCGATAGAATAAATATCATGGTGCGGTGGCGGAGAGATCAGGCCCACACCAGGAGTAGAGTGACGCGTCTTTCCGATCCATTCATCCACCTTATATCCCGGTAGTTGTCCGCCCTCTCCCGGTTTCGCGCCCTGCGCCATTTTTATCTGCAGCTCATCGGCCTGTGATAAATAATAACTCGTTACACCAAACCTCGCTGAAGCTACCTGTTTGATGGCGCTGCGCATAGAATCGCCATTAGGCAGTAATTCATAACGGATCTCATCTTCACCACCTTCACCGGTATTGCTTTTGGCGCCTATTCGGTTCATCGCAATGGCCAGTGTGGTGTGCGCCTCCCAGGATATGGAACCAAATGACATGGCCCCCGTAGCAAATCTTTTAAATATATTTTCCGCAGATTCTACTTCATCTATCGAAATTGAAGGCCTGTTATATTTAAACCGCATCAGGCTCCTTAACGTGCATGCTTTTTCATCCTGTTCATTTACCAGCTTCGAATATTTTTTAAATACGCTGTAATCATTTGTTTTTGTTGCATGCTGCAAAAGATGAATGGTCTGCGGATTAAATAAATGAAACTCACCCTTTCTTTTCCATTTATAAACGCCACCGACCGGCAGACGGTCCACGGGAATATCCTTCCTGCTGAATGCAAAAAAATGTTTGGCGAGTGTTTCTCTTCCGATCTCGTCGAGGCCCATGCCTTCAATCCTTGAAACGGCGCCGGTGAAATAAGTTTGTACAACAGCGGTGTTTAATCCGATGATCTCAAATATCTGCGCACCCTGGTAGGACTGTAACGTGGAAATGCCCATTTTTGAAAATACCTTAAGCAAGCCCTCATTCACTGCTTTGAGATAATTCTTCTTCAGCACATCGGCATCGAGTTTTGTATCAATTCTGCCGCTGATCTTCATTTCCCTGATTGAAGACAATGCCAGGTAAGGATTAATTGCTGTGGCGCCGAACGCCAGCAGGCAGGCAAAGTGATGCACTTCCCAAACATCTCCGGCTTCCACTACAATGCCCACGCGTCCCCTGTATCCTTTGCGGATCAGGTGATGGTGCACGGCAGACATGGCCAGCAGGGTGGGAATCGGCGCATGTTCACTATCGATGGCACGGTCTGTTAAAATAATTACTTCGAACCCATCCTCCACTGCATCAACTGCATAACGGCACAACCTGTCCAGACCCTTCTTCAGCGAACCGGGTTTTCCATCAGCCCTGAAATAACACTGCAATGTTTTTGCCTGGAATATTCCGGTATCTATGCTTCTTATCTTTTCAAGCTCATGATTGGTAAGTACGGGATGTTTCAGCGCCACCGTGTGACAGCTTAATTCATTTTCATTTAACAAATTCCCATTGTTACCGACAAATGTCGCCAGCGACATTACCATTCGCTCACGGATCGGATCGATCGGAGGGTTAGTCACCTGCGCAAATAACTGTTTAAAATAGCTGCTGAGGTGCTGTGGCTGGTCGCTTAATATCGCCAGAGGAATATCTGCAGCCATTGAACCGATCGGCTCTTTGCCGTCCAGCGCCATTGTAGCGATGATCGTATCCAGGTCTTCGGTTGAATAACCGAATGCTTTCTGGTATTTAAAAACCTGGTCGCTTTCGAGATGGGTAAACATCACGCGCGGCTCGGGCAATTCTTCTAATCTGATCTTGTATTTATTCAGCCACTCTGCATAAGATTTTTTTGAGCAGATGCCTTGTTTTAATTCTTCGTCACTGATAATCCTTCCCTGCTCCATGTCCACCACAAACATTTTTCCCGGCTGTAGTCTTCCTTTTTCCTTGATCATCGAAGGATCGATGGGAAGCACCCCGGATTCTGATGCCATGATCACCCGGTCGTCCGTGGTTACACAATAGCGTGAAGGACGAAGTCCGTTCCTGTCAAGAGTGGCGCCGATCATTTTTCCGTCTGTGAAGGAGATGGATGCCGGACCGTCCCAGGGTTCCATGATGGAGGCATGAAATTCATAAAATGCTTTTTTCACCGGGTCCATCTGTTCATTGCCATCCCACGCCTCGGGCACCAGCATCATCATCACATGCGGCAGGGAGCGGCCGGTGAGCGTGAGCAGTTCAAGCATATTATCGAGGCAGGCGCTGTCCGACTGCCCTTCTGTGACAACGGGCAGTATCATGTCCATTTCTTCTTTGGTAAAATAGGGCGATACAAAACTTTTTTCACTGGTCTTGAGCCAGTTTATATTGCCCTGGAGTGTATTAATCTCTCCATTGTGCGCGATGTAACGGAACGGTTGCGCAAGTTTCCAGGAAGGAAAAGTATTTGTCGCAAAACGGGAGTGAACCAATCCGAATGCGGAAACAATTCTTTTATTGGAAAGATCGCTGAAGTAATGCCTTACCTGCATGCTGGTAAGCTGACCCTTGTACACAACTGTTTTATAGGAAAGTGAAGCGATGTAAAATCCTATCGCATCTTTTTTTACAGTATTGTTGATGGTGTGGGTTGCGTGATTGCGCAGCACAAATAATTTTCTTTCGAATTCATCCCTGTTGTTGATGTGGTCGGGACAGGCGATAAATACATGTTCCATTTCGGGCTCAACCGACAGTGCGGTCGGCCCGATGCCTCCCGTATTAACGGGCACTTTGCGGTACACCAGTACTTCGAGACCCAGCTTGTCTGCCGTCCGGTTGAAAATATCGCGGCATTCTTCCCTTAGCCTTATATCCTGCGGGAAGAACATAACACCGACACCATATCTTCCAAAGGAAGGAAGATGTACTCCGAGACGTATGCATTCGTCGAAGAAAAATTCGTGAGGAACCTGGATCATGATACCCGCACCGTCGCCGGTGTTGGTTTCGCATCCACAGGCTCCACGGTGTTCCATGTTTTCGAGAACCGTGAGCGCGTCACCTATAATCTGGTGTGATTTATTACCTTTAATATTCGCGACGAATCCTATGCCGCACGCGTCTCTCTCGAATGAAGATGAATAAAGACCTCTGCTTGCCATTATCGTTACTGGTTTATTAGAAATTATTTAATAAAATAACTGGTTCTTTGCAAGGATATCAATATAGCGGCAAGCAACTGATTGAATTTACACTAAATAACCGAACAAATCATCATTTTTATTTAGCTCCGTGTAATTGAATTTGTGAGACATCAGATTGGCAATCAGCTGGTCATAATCCCGGCGGCTCTTTAACTCTATGCCTACCAGCGCGGGACCAGTTTCCTTGTTATGCTTCTGTATATATTCGAAGCGGGTGATGTCATCGTCGGGGCCCAGGATGTCATTCAAAAATTCTTTCAGCGCACCGGGGCGCTGTACGAACCTGATCAGGAAATAATGCTTCAGTCCTTCGTATTGCAAAGACCTTTCCTTGATCTCCTGCATGCGGTCGATATCATTGTTACTGCCGCTGAGGATGCACACTACGGTTTTCCCGGCAATGTCCTGAGCATAGTCCTCCAGTCCTGCGATGGACAATGCTCCTGCGGGTTCTACCACGATCGCATCTTCATTGTAAAGCTGCAGTATTGTTGAACACACCCTTCCTTCGGGTACCAGGTGAATGTCGTCGAGCACTTCCTGGCAGATGCTGAAAGTAAGCTCTCCAACCCTTTTAACGGCGGCTCCATCAACAAAGCGGTCGATGTTTTCGAGGGTAACAGGATGGCCGGCCCTGCGCGCCTCAAACATAGAGGGCGCGCCTTCTGGTTCCAGGCCTATTATTTTAGTTTTTGGAGAATAGGTTTTGAAATAGGTGCCTGTGCCAGCAGCAAGTCCGCCACCACCTACGGGAACGAATAAATAATCTATATTGGAAATATCTTCCAGAATTTCCACTCCGACTGTTCCCTGCCCTTCGATGATTTTCGGATCATCGAAGGGGGGAATGAATACCATGTCGTTATCAAGCGTATACTGTCTTGCAGATATCGCGCAGTCGTCAAATGTATCACCGGTAAGAATGACTTCTATAAACTGTTCACCGAACATTTTGGTCTGGCGAACTTTCTGATTCGGTGTAACGATGGGCATGAACACCACACCTCTGACATTTAATTTTTTACAGCTGTAGGCAAATCCCTGCGCATGATTGCCCGCACTTGCACACACCACGCCCCGCTGCAACTGTTCAGGCGCCAGGCTGCTCATCATGTTGTAGGCGCCCCTGAGTTTGTAAGAGCGGACGATCTGCAGGTCCTCTCTTTTTAAATACACGTTTGCCTTGTATTTCCTGGAGAGATTCTGGTTGTAGGTGAGCGGGGTGTGGTTCACAACTTTTTTCAACCGGTCCATTGCCGCACTGAAATCAATTGTATACCGGGAGATAGAGTTCATTGTTGTTGTTTTATTTCAAGCAAAAACGAAAAGTTTCTCGCAAAGGAGGATGGTTTCTCGCAAAGGCGCTAAGTTTCACGCGAAGGCGCTAAGGAGTTAAGGCCTATAAGTCTTTTGTGTCTCTTCAAAGTCTTTGCGTCTTTGCGAATTACTTAGCGCCTTTGCGAGAAACCATCCTCCTTTGCTTGAAACCATCCGCCTTTGCGTGAAAAGTATTTAACTGACTGCTTCAGAAAATTTCAGATCCTTTGGAAGGTTTTCCGCGGCGGATTTCTGATTTTCCGGACGGAGACTTCTTACTGTTTTACCTGCCTGCCAGAGTTCGCTGTCATGCAGTTCTTTCAGTTCCACTTCCAGTTTGGCGCGGTAATCAGTTTTGCTGTTACTCTCAATTGAGCGGCCTGCTTCCTTGCCAGCGGCAACGCTTTCATATAGTTCAGTGAACACAGGCAATGTGGCGTCACGGAATTTTTTCCACCAGTCGAGCGCGCCACGCTGGGCCGTTGTGGAACAATTGGCATACATCCAGTCCATACCGTTTTCGGCAACGAGCGGCATGAGCGACTGTGTTAATTCTTCAACTGTTTCGTTGAATGCTTCAGAGGGTGAATGTCCTTTTTTACGGAGCACTTCGTATTGCGCGGCAAAAATGCCCTGGATTGCGCCCATCAGTGTGCCTCTTTCGCCGGTAAGGTCGCTGTATACTTCTCTTTTGAAATCGGTCTCGAATAAATACCCGCTGCCCACAGCTATGCCCAGTGCTATTGCCCTGTCGAACGCATTTCCTGTAGCATCCTGAAAGATGGCATAACTGCTGTTGAGCCCGCGGCCCTGCAGGAACATCCTTCTTAATGAAGTTCCCGAACCTTTAGGCGCCACAAGGATCACGTCTACATCAGCCGGGGGAATAATACCTGTCTGTTCGTTAAAGGTGATACCGAAACCATGGGAAAAATACAATGCCTTTCCTTTGGTCAGGTGTTTTTTTACCGTGGGCCACAATTGAATTTGTGCGGCATCGCTGAGCAGGTAACAGATTATAGTTCCTTTCTCCAGTGCTTCTTCAATATCGAAAAGGGTTTTACCCGGAACGAATCCATCGTTTACGGCCTTATCCCATGACTTTGAATTTTTTCTCTGTCCAACAATTACGTTGATGCCATTATCTTTTTGGTTAAGAGCCTGGCCAGGTCCCTGAACGCCATAGCCGATCACGGCCACCACTTCATTCTTCAGCACCTGCTGGGCCTTCGCTAAAGGAAACTCTTCACGCGTTACAACGTTTTCTTCAACGCCGCCAAAATTTAATTTTGCCATTTTTATTTGTGTTTAATAATTAACAATTTTGTTTCCTGGCGTTCTTACATTGTGAACACCTCTTTATTCTTATCCAGGTACTCATTTTCAACCGTATCCGATCCGGGTTCGATTTTGCTGAATTCTTTAAGCGTTTCATGAAAACCTTTGCTGGACTTTGTAATTGCCACGCGTGCGCTCCGCACAAATTCAATTAATCCGTAAGGTTCGAAAAACCTCACCAGCCTTTCCGTTTCTTCGCGGTGACCGGAGGTTTCAAAAATGGTGTAATCTTTCCTGATCACTACCGCCCTCGCACCGTATTCCCTCAGCAGTCTTTCAACTTTCACTTTTTCTGCTATCTGGTCGGTAGACACCTTATACAGTGCCAGTTCCTGCCATACGATCTCATCAGTGGTATTATACCTCGCTTTTAACACCTCCACCTGTTTTTCGATTTGCCTGACCAGCTTTATCACCACATCCTCCGACTCAGTAATCACAATTGTAAAACGGTGGATCCCCTGCACTTCTGAAGGCGAAGTATTAAGGCTCTCTATATTTATTTTTCTTCTTGAAAATATTATTGCTATGCGGTTAAGCAAACCAATGTGATTTTCCGTGTGAACAGTGATCGTATATTCCTGTTTCATAAAAAATTATTAATTATTTCAATCTTATTTCGGATACGCTGCAGCCCTGAGGTACCATTGGAAATACATTATTTTCTTTACCTACCATTACTTCAAGCAAAAATGACCCGGGATGATTCAGCATTTCTGACAATGCATTTCTTAGTTCATCTCTTACAGATATCTTTCTTCCGGCTATACCGTATCCTTTTGCCACCATTACAAAATCAGGGCTCATAATGTCAACAAATGAATAGCGCCTGTCATTAAACAGCTGCTGCCACTGGCGGACCATCCCCAGAAATTCATTATTAAGAATTAATATTTTTACATCTACGCCGCTCTGCATAATAGTACCGAGTTCCTGGATCGTCATCTGAAAACCTCCATCACCTATAATAGCGACAACTGTTCTTTCCGGCGCGCCGAATTTTGCTCCGATAGCCGCCGGCAATGCGAATCCCATTGTTCCCAGACCACCTGAAGTGATATTGCTTTTGGATTGCGTGAACTTCGCGTACCTGCAGGCCACCATCTGGTGCTGACCAACGTCTGTAACGATTACCGCGTTCCCTTTTGTAAGGTCATTCAGCACATCGATCACTTCCCCCATTGTTAATTTTTCCGTATCGGGATGCAACTCATCCTGTATCACCGCAACAATTTCTTTCTGTTCATAGGCTCTGAACAATTCCAGCCATTCCTTATGTTCTTTTTTGTCAACGAGCTTTGTAAGCATTGGCAAAGTTTCTTTGCAATCTCCCCACACAGGCACTTCCGCTTTTACATTTTTGTCTATTTCCGCAGGATCGATATCCAGGTGAATAACTTTCGCCTGCCTGGCATATTTATCAAGCCTTCCCGTAACACGGTCATCGAAGCGCATGCCTATTGCAATCAGTACATCACATTCATTGGTGAGTACATTGGGACCGTAATTACCATGCATTCCCAGCATGCCCACATTTAAATAATGATCCGTTGGTATCGCACTGGCGCCGAGTATCGTCCATGCCGCGGGTATACCGGATTTCTCAATAAAGGCTTTGAATTCATTTTCGGCCTCACCGAGAATTACTCCCTGGCCCCACAGCACAAAAGGTTTTTTCGCTCCATTAATCAATGCCGCGGCCTGCTCCACATATTCTTTCCGCACCTTCGGTTTGGGACGGTAGCTGCGGATATGATCGCATTTTTTGTATCCTTCATAGGCAAACAACTGAACCTGCGCATTTTTTGTAATATCTATCAGCACCGGCCCTGGTCTTCCGCTCTTGGCGATATAAAATGCTTTTGCAAGCACAGAGGGTATTTCAGTCGCATCTGTTACCTGGTAGTTCCATTTGGTAACAGGAGTAGTAATATTGATTACGTCAGTTTCCTGAAAAGCATCGGTGCCCAGTAAATGCGCGTATACCTGCCCGGTGATACACACCATTGGTGTGCTGTCGATCTGCGCATCGGCGAGACCCGTAACCAGGTTGGTGGCGCCGGGGCCACTGGTGGCAAAAACAACGCCGACCTTTCCGGAAGTTCTGGCAAAGCCCTGCGCAGCATGGGTTGCCCCCTGTTCGTGACGCACAAGGATATGATGGAGATCTTCCTGAAAATCGTACAGGGCGTCATAGATCGGCATGATCGCACCACCGGGATATCCGAACACGGTCTTCACGCCTTCCGCCTGAAGGGCGAGCAATACCGCCTGCGATCCGCTGATTGTTTTTTTCTGCTCTTCAACCGGGAGAACTAATTCCGCGGTATCCTGTTGTGTATTCATTTTATTACTTATTAATATTATTTATTTAGGCCTCGTCCGTCACACATCCTTCCGAAGCATCTTTTACATGCTGCGCGTATTTGAATAAAACTCCTTTTGTCGCTTTCAACGCCGGCTGCTTCCAGCCCTTTCTTCTTTCCGCAATTTCTTCTTCACTAACGTGCAGGGTCATGCGCCGTGCAGGAACGTCAATCGTTATTTTATCATTATCGTGCACCAGTCCGATCAATCCGCCTTCAAAAGATTCGGGAGTGATATGCCCCACAACAAATCCATGTGTGCCTCCGCTGAATCTTCCATCTGTGATCAGGGCAACGGATTTTCCCAATCCTGCGCCAATGATCGCGGAAGTCGGCTTCAGCATTTCAGGCATGCCCGGCGCACCTTTGGGGCCCACCTGGCGGATTACCACTACATCTCCTTTTTGTACCCGACCCGAAGAAATGCCTTTTATCAATTCAAATTCCCCATCGAAAACTCTTGCTGGTCCTTCAAATTTTTCACCTTCTTTCCCGGTGATCTTTGCGACACTTCCGCCTTCGGCGAGATTGCCGTATAATATCTGCAGGTGACCAGTTTTTTTGATCGGTGTTTCTACGGGAAGTATTATTTTCTGAACGTTGAAATCAAGGTCTGGTACTCCTGCAAGATTTTCGGCAATTGTTTTTCCGGTCACGGTTAAACAATCTCCGTGCAGCATCCCTTTCTGCAATAAGTATTTCATTACCGAAGGCAGGCCGCCGTATTGATGCAGATCCTGCATTAAATATTTACCACTGGGTTTGAAATCCGCCAGCATGGGAATTCTGTCACTCACTTCCTGAAAATCATCCTGCGTTAATTTGAGGTTTACGCTTTTGGCTATGGCGATCATATGGAGAACTGCGTTCGTGCTGCCTCCTAAAACCATTATTACCACCATTGCATTTTCAAAGGCTTTCCTGGTCATGATATCCGATGGACGAATATTTTTTTCCATCAGGTTCCTGATCGCTGCCCCGGCATCGAGGCATTCTTTCTTTTTGTCTTCGCTGAGGGCGGGATTGGAAGAGGAAAAAGGCAGGCTCATTCCTAATGCTTCAATTGCTGCCGCCATGGTGTTGGCGGTGTACATGCCGCCACAGGCACCTGCCCCGGGACAGGCGTTCTTTACTATATTTTTAAAGTCCTTTTCGCTTAATTGTCCGGCTATTTTTTGTCCCAGTGCTTCGAATGCGGAAATAATGTTCAGGTCCTGACCCTGGTAATGTCCTGGTGCTATCGTACCGCCATACACCATGATGGCGGGGCGGTCGAGCCTTCCCATTGCCATCAGGGATCCGGGCATGTTTTTGTCACAACCCGGCAACGCGATCAACGCATCATAATATTGGGCGCCACAGACGATTTCGATCGAATCGGCAATGATGTCGCGGCTCACGAGTGAATAACGCATGCCCTCCGTACCATTGCTGATACCATCGCTTACGCCAATGGTATTAAATATAAGGCCCACGAGCTCGTTGTTCCAAACGCCCTGCTTGACCAGCTTTGCCAGTTCGTTAAGATGCATGTTGCAGGTATTGCCGTCGTAGCCCATGCTTACAATACCCACCTGGGCTTTCTTCAGGTCATCTTCGGTCAGTCCGATGCCATACAGCATGGCCTGCGCGGCTGGTTGTGTTTCATCCTGCGTAATCGTTTTGGAATATTTATTCAGTTCGTTTGCCATTTTACAATTCTGTTTTGTTTTTTTATTCTATCAGCGTGGACCGAAGTTTCGGCTGACAAAGAAAAACCCGCCTCTTTGGAGGCGGGTCGCTATATCGTTTTAATTATATGCTGCATCAACCTCCGTTCAGACCGGGTATAATAATAATGACCACCACAATAATTCGTGCGATGATGTTTATTACATTACTTGTTCCGCTATTGAACATATAGGTTCGTTGTTAAACGAATATACTACCGCCTTTCGAAAATACAAAGAACTTTTTTTGTGGTGAGGTCAGCGTTCAGTGATGTTTTAGCAGATCCGGATTAAGGATATTATATTATTGTTGATTCACTAAGCGTGATATTGCTCCTGTTAAAAGAGGAAGGAATACGGTTTTCGACAAAATCCCGGACAAGGTCTCCGATAGTTGAAGTTGAATAACTGTTTACCGGGTCGATATCCTTGCTCACAAAACCATGTGTCAGGGTCCAGTCCACCGCTTTTCTTACCAGGTCGGCCTCTTCACTCATCTGAAAATGATCCAGCATCAGGGCGGCAGAAAGTATAGACCCCAGCGGGTTCGCAATATCTTTTCCTGCAGCCTGTGGATAAGAACCATGGATAGGTTCGAATAACGCTGATGAATTGCCTACGGAAGCGGATGGAAGCAGCCCCAGGGATCCGCTGATGACACTTGCCTCATCACTGATAATATCGCCAAACATATTTTCAGTCAGCACCACATCGAATTGTTTCGGGTTAAGAATAATCTGCATCGCCGCGTTGTCCACGAACATGTAATCAACCTTCACCTCGCTGTATTGCGCAGCAAGTTCCTGCACTACTTTTCTCCATAGTCTCGATGTTTCCAGCACATTTGCTTTATCTACAAGCGTTAATTTTTTCCTTCTTTTCTGGGCATATTTAAATGCGAGATGAGCGACACGTTCAATTTCTTGCCTGCTGTAGGTGCATTCATCAGTGGCCTGGGTCTGTGCATCGTTGGTTTCCTTTTTACCGAAATAAATGCCTCCTGTAAGTTCGCGGAAGATGATGAAATCCACGCCTTCGAGATATTTACTTTTTAACGGGGAAAGATGATGAAGGGCCGGATAAGCAGACACCGGGCGGATATTCGCATATAAGCCAAGGGATTTCCTGAGCTTCAGCAGACCCTGTTCAGGACGGACCTTAGCAGTGGGGTCGTTATCATATTTTGGGTGACCGATGGCGCCAAAAAGAATGGCATCGCTTTCGAGGCATATCCTGATGGTTTCATCGGGCAGCGGGTTGCCGGTCTTGTCTATCGCGTCAGCCCCCATCAGGCCGTAAGTATAGTTGAACTTGTGATTGAATTGCTGCGCAACGGCGTCAAGAATCTTAATCGATTGTTGGGTTACTTCCGGGCCAATGCCATCTCCTAATATCACTGCTATGTCTTTTTGCATCTTTATATTTATTTATTATACCCTTTTATTACGGGTTGTATGAAAGGTCTGCATTTTTACTTCTGAAGGAATGTATGTTCGTATTCTTCAATGTCTTTTTTAATGCTCAGTAAATAATCAATATCATCATACCCATTTAACAAACATGTTCTCTTGTATTCATTAATATCGAATTTTTCACTACTTCCGGTGTTATCAATCGTGATCGACTGGTTTTTAAGATCGATAGTGAGCGTGGCTGTATTATCCAATGCAAATATCTCCTGTAAAAAATCATCGGAGACCTGCACCGGCAAAACGCCATTATTCAAGGCATTATTTTTAAAAATATCCGCGTAAAAACTGGATACAACGGCCCGGAAACCATAATCGGCGATGGACCATGCCGCGTGCTCTCTTGACGATCCGCATCCGAAATTTTTCCCCGCCACCAGTATTTGTCCGTGGAACTGAGGCTGGTTAAGCACAAAATCCACTTTAGGCTGTGCTTCATCATTATTATAATACCGCCAGTCGCGGAACAGATTTTTTCCAAACCCATCCCGAGTCGTAGCTTTTAAAAAACGCGCGGGAATGATCTGATCCGTGTCTATATTCTCTGCTGGCAACGGAACAAATGCTGATGTTATTATTGTAAATGCTTTCATTGTATTTATTTTAATTCCCTCACATCTGTTACTACCCCTGTGATCGCCGAAGCGGCGGCTGTCAGCGGGCTGGCCAGCAGGGTTCTGGCACCTGCTCCCTGCCTTCCTTCAAAATTCCTGTTGGAAGTAGAAATACAGTAAGCTCCCGCCGGTATTTTGTCTTCATTCATTCCAAGACACGCACTGCACCCCGGCTGTCTGATCTCAAATCCTGCCGCTTCAAATATTTTATCCAATCCTTCTTTTTTCACCTGGTCGGCCACCTGCTGTGAACCCGGTACGATCATCACTTCCACATTGTCTGATTTTCTTCTTCCTTTCACAATGTCAGCCACGAGCCGGAGATCTTCAATACGCGAATTGGTGCAGCTGCCAATGAATATGTATTGCACCGGCATGCCCAGCAGTTGTCCGCCAGACTTAAGTCCCATATACTCAAGCGCCTTGATGATATTTTTTCTTTCTCCTTCGTCGGGAATAGAATCCGTAACTGGAATATTTGCCCGGACAGGAATGCCTAATCCCGGATTTGTACCGTAAGTGATCATCGGTTCTATTGCTGCCGCATCGACATTTATTTCAATGTCGAAGATCGCATCGCTGTCAGTGTATAGTTCCTTCCATTCCTGCATTTTCTTATCCAGCTGTTCATGTGACGGCGAGAATATCCTGCCTTTCATATAATCAAACGTTACCTGGTCGGGTGCGATCATTCCGCCTCTCGCTCCCATTTCGATGCTCATATTGCAAACGGTCATTCTTGCCTCGATACTAAGATCACGGACAGTTGAACCTGCGTATTCAACAAAATATCCCGTGGCCCCACTGGAGGATATTCTGGCAATGATATACAGGATAATGTCTTTTGAAACGACACCTTTATTCAATTTACCGTCTATATTAATGCGCATCTGCCTGGGCTTGCTTTGAAGCAGGCACTGGCTCGCGAAAACCATTTCCACTTCGCTGGTTCCTATGCCAAAGGCTATAGATCCGAAGGCGCCATGAGTAGACGTGTGGCTGTCGCCGCATACTATCGTCATGCCGGGCTGGGTGATGCCCAACTCAGGTCCTATTACGTGCACTATGCCCTGAAAAGGATGGCCAAGACCATATAGCTCGATGTTATGATTTTTACAGTTCTCGATTAATTTATTCACCTGCATTCTGGACAGTTCATCTTTAATAGGCAGGTGCTGGTTGGCCGTAGGCACATTATGGTCGGCGGTTGCCACCACCTGAGAAGGACGAAATACCGGTACACCACGGTTCTCAAGCCCTTTAAAAGCCTGAGGGCTGGTAACTTCGTGTATAAAATGTTTGTCGATATAGAGTACGGAAGGACCATTAGGAATAGTCTTAACTACATGCTTCTCCCAAATTTTATCGAATAATGTTTTTGCCATGTTATTTGTTGGTTTCAAGTAAAGTCGCGAAGATCAAACAAAGAAAATCTTTGTGGCTTTGCGCGAAATATTAAGCAGCAACGACCGAATAGGCTTTTGCCATTTTATGCAGATCTTCTTCCACTATTTCTTTTTTCTGATCTGCCTCTTTCAGAAAATGCTGGTACAATACATCGATGTCATTGCGGCTGTAGTCGTATCCCAGATTCTGGAAGCGATGCGCCAGTGCGCTTCTTCCGCTCCTGGCGGTTAGTACGATCTTCGAGAGTTCGGCCCCAACATCCGCGGGGTTGATGATCTCGTAGGTCATAGCGTCTTTCAGGAAACCGTCCTGATGGATACCGGAAGAATGCGAAAATGCGTTTGCGCCGACAATGGCCTTATTAGGCTGAACCGGCATCCGCATGGTATCGCTTACGATACGGCTCATCGGGTTAAGCATTTTTGCATCTATGCTGGTATAAAAGCCAAGGCTCTCGTGCTGGCGGATGATCATCACCACCTCTTCCAGGGCCGTATTGCCAGCTCTTTCACCCAAACCATTTATGGTGCACTCAATTTGCCTGGCGCCGTTCACAATGCCGGCAATGGAGTTCGCGGTGGCCAAACCGAGGTCGTTATGACAATGGCAGGAGATCACCGCTTTATGAATATTTGAAACATTGTTGACCAGGAAGGCGATCTTTTCGCCATATTGTTGCGGAAGGCAGTACCCGGTGGTGTCGGGAATATTAACGGTAGTGGCGCCTGCCGCTATCACGGCTTCGATCACACGGGCCAGGTACTCATTTTCCGACCGACCGGCGTCTTCTGCGTAAAATTCCACATCGTCCGTGTAATTCCGCGCCCATTTCACACACTGAACTGCTCTTTGAAGGATATCTTCCCGGGTGGAGTTGAATTTGCCTTTTATATGATAGTCTGAAGTGCCGATGCCTGTATGAATACGCGGACGCTTTGCTTTTTTGAGCGCCTCAGCTGCCACTTCTATGTCTTTCTCCACGGCACGGGTGAGGGCGCAAACAGTAGCGTTCCTGATTATTTTTGATATTTCCTGCACGGAACTAAAGTCACCGGGACTGGATACCGGAAAACCAGCTTCGATAATGTCTACTCCCAGTGCCTCGAGCTTCAGGGCAAGCGCTGTCTTTTCTGAGGCGTTGAGCTTGCAGCCCGGTATCTGCTCCCCGTCGCGGAGAGTAGTATCGAAAATAAAGATTTTTTCTTCTGCCATATACTTGAGGTTAAGTGATTAGGGTACTACACTGGTATTGGTTGTCGTGGTTTAAATGGATTAAAAACGGACAGGGATTAAAAATATCCCGATTAATTTATGTTTGGAAACCAATTTTGGTGGTATTTTACATCGCTGAAAGCATGCAAACCCGAGTGAAATGCACGCTCAGCAAGGATTTTAAGTTTTTTTACTACGATGCCCAACAGACAAACAGACTCTCTTTTCCAGTTGATAAAGTCTCTTGAGAAAGCCGAAAAACGAAATTTTAAGCTTTATGTTAAACGCAACTCAGGAGGCGAGGATCTTAAAATAGTGCAGTTATTCGACGCATTGGATAAAATGCAGGAGTACGATGAGAATCAGTTGCTTAAGAATAAAAGCCTCAGAAAACAGCAGCTTTCTAATATAAAGTCTCATTTATACCGTAAGATACTGTCCAGCCTGCGTATCCTTAAAGATACAGATAATATCGATTTGCAATTGCATGAACAAATGGATCATGCGCGGATCCTGTACAATAAAGGGCTTTACCTGCAGGCGCTGAAAATGCTTGACAGGATGAAAGAACTGGCGCGGACCCATAACCAGTTCACCTATCTTATGCAGGTGCTGTTCTTTGAAAAGAAAATCGAATCCCTGCACATAACCCGAAGCATGCAGGACCGGGCCGAACTGCTCACCGAGGAAGCCGAGCAGACCAACCAGAAGCTGGTCAGGATCAGCAGGCTGTCTAATCTTTCCCTTCAGCTTTACAGCTGGTACATCAAAAACGGGCATGCGCGCAATGAAAAAGAAGAGCGGGCCATTGAAGATTATTTCAACAACCATCTTCCCAATAATGCCAATACGGTACAGGGATTTTATGAAAGGCTGTATCTGTACCAATGCTATTGCTGGTATTCTTTTATCAGGCAGGATTGGTTGCTATACTACCGCAATACCAACAAATGGGTTGAATTATTCCGGCACGAACCCCACATGATACAGGTCGAAACGGCCAATTACATTAAAGGAATGCACAATCTTCTCAACGCACATTTCGGGCTGCGGAACTACCAGAAATTTAAGGAAACAATTAAGGAATTTGAGGAATTTTCGCGTTCGGACCTCGTTCAACAGACAGAGAACAACCGGATCCAGACTTTTGTGTATTTAAATATCGCGCTGATCAATAAGCACTTTATGGAAGGGACCTTTACAGAGGGACTGGGATTAGTTGAATACATTAATGAGAAACTGGAAGAATACAGCTTGTACCTTGACAGGCACAGGATACTCGTTTTTCATTATAAGATCGCTTCACTTTATTTTGGCAGTGGTGACAGTGCCAAAGCTATAGATCAGCTTAATATGATCATTAACAGGAAGGTGGATCTACGAACGGATCTGCAATGCTATTCCAGATTACTACACCTGATCGCGCATTATGAACTGGGTAATTATGCACTGATGGAATACCTGGCGAGATCTGTATACAGGTTCATGGCCAAAATGGAGCACCTGAGTATCATTGAAAAAGAGATACTGGATTTTTTAAGAGATTCCTTAAGGATATCCCCTTCGCAGCTTAAAGGCGCATTTAAAGAATTACTGGACAAATTAAAGGCCCAGGAGAATAATCCGCTGGAGACAAGGGCTTTCAGTTACCTGGATATTATTTCCTGGCTGGAAAGTAAGATCAGCGGCGTGCCTGTACAACAGATAATAAGAAAAAAATACCTGGAAAGCGTAAAATGACCTTGAAACTGTTAGCAGTTTCAAGGTCAGATCTTTTATTTCTTCAATGCTTTCTTTAAATTATCAGAAGCGTATGCCTGTGCATCTTTGGCTTGCGGAACGATAGCGGCCATCCCGAAAAATTCATGGGTAACGCCATCATAATTCTTAAAACTTACATCTACACCTGCATCCTTCAATTTGTCCCTGAGTAACATTCCCTCGCTTTGCAATGGGTCAATTTCATCGGTAATTAAAGTGGTTGGAGGAAGCCCTTTTAAATTGGCCTTTACCAGTGATATTCGTGGATCAGCTGCGGCAGCCGGTGATGGGAGATAATTCTTTACGAACCATGCCATCATTGGTTTATTCAAAGGATTTGCCTGCGCATTTTTTACATAGGAATCTGAATTCATATCATTGTTTGCGACCGGGTATACCAGCAGCTGGTGCAGTGGCATCTGAATTTTCTTATCCCTTGCCATGATACTAACGTTGGCGGCAAGATTTCCACCGGCACTTTCCCCTGCAACGGCAATCCTTTTAGCATCACCCTTGAAAGAAGCGGCATTCTTTAATACCCACTGGTAAGCGGTAAAGGCATCTTCATGTGCAGCAGGAAACTTATGTTCGGGACCTTTGCGGTATTCCACTGAAACTACAATGGCATTTACCTGCTCAGACAGTCCCTTTGCAGAGGCGTCATAGGTATCCAGATCTGCTATCACCCATCCGCCCCCATGGTAATAAACAATTACCGGGTAAGAACTGTCACCGGTTTGCGGTGTATATATTCTGGCGTGAATCGTTCCTGCCTTGATGGGGATTTCTTTTCCCGCGGTATCTACTTTAGGGACAGGTACAACGATATTATGCTCTTTAATAAGATCCATAACAGCGGTCGCAGGCGTACGGTTTTTCCTGGCTTGTGCTGCAGTCAGGGTTTCCATAGGCGGAGCATTGTAGCTTGCCAGTTTCTCTATTACTGCCTGCATCTCTGGCTTAATATCCGGAGCCCATGAAGGTTTTGGTCCGGAAGGCCTGATATCAGTGGATTTGACGGTAGCGCTAGAGTCTGTGGCGGTGCTGTCAGATGACATTTTTCGTGCGTTATTTTCCTGAGAATTACAGGAGTACATGCCTAATAATAATCCTCCGCTCACCATCCACAGATAGGGCTTAACACTTCTAAGGTTTTGCATAAATTGATAATTTTTTTAATTATTTAATACTGATTATCCTAGCAAAAACATGCCATCAAAAGATCCGGCACAGGATATGAATATATGATGTCAAATCTCCAGTTAGAAATGTTAAGCGCTGAAAGCTCAAAATCTTTGTTTGATTCATCCGAATGTTTGTATAAAAATCTTAAACAGAAAAATATACACGCTTTTGAATTTGTGTATGACAAGTATTCCACTGCTTTGTTTTCACTGATCGTTAGTATTATGGAGGATCCTTTTACCGCCAATGTCATCCTGGAAAGGGTCTTTAAAAATTCCTGGAAAAAGATCGGCGAATTTGATGAAAAGAAAAGTTCCCTGTTTACCTGGATGCTCGCTATTACCCGCGAGGAAACGCTGGTGGAAAAAAAACAACAGGAGCTTAAAAAACTTCTTAAGCCGGGGATATCCGATGGTTTCAAAAATCTTGGTGGATTCAGAGAATTAATTAATGAATTGCTTGAACCCTGCAGGAGTATTTTATTATTATCATATTTTGAAAATCAAAGCGATATAAGTATCGCGACAATTTTAAAAGAAGATCTGTCTACTGTAAAGGTTTGCAAAAACAAAGGTCTCGGAATTATTAATAAACTGATCACCATACAGGGAAAAATCAAAAAACCCTCTCTTATTTCAGAAAGGGTCCTTGCTTTTTAAAAGGGTGAGGGTCTTTGGTTCAGGGGTTAGGAGGTATAATGCGTTTGGTATTGTAAATGTGCAGAATCCCCGGATATTGGCAATAGGTTTCAAAATCTTCCTTCAGTAAATACCTGTAAATTTTAATGACAATAGGGACAAACCCTTAGTTTGGCTGCTTACAGAACAACCTGGTTCTTTAACAGATCGTCGAATAAATCAGCCCTGCGGATAATTCGGGCAATTCCATTCTCCACTAATACTTCCGCAGGTTTATATCTGGAGTTATAATTTGAAGACATCTCGAAACCATAAGCCCCTGCATTGCGAAATGTCAGATAATCGCCTTCCCGGATTTCGTTCATGTCACGGCTGGCAGCAAATGTATCTGTCTCGCACATATTGCCAGTGATGGTGTATTCTTTTACTGGTCCCCCGGGATTGGATATGTTATCGATCGTGTGCCAGGCGTCATAAAACATTGGCCTGATCAGGTGGTTCAGCCCGGTATTTAATCCTGCAAATATGACCGATTTTGTTTCCTTGATCACATTTACCGAAGCAATTAAGTAACCTGCATCGCTGACTAAATATTTTCCCGGTTCGAACCAGAGCGCTAATTTCTTTCCCGATCTTTCTTGGAATGCTGATAATGCAGCTGCCAGTCTTTTTCCCAGCAATTCAATATCTGTTTCATGGTCGTCGGGTTTGTATTTTACTTTAAATCCTCCACCGAGATCCAGGAATTCCAGGTGTTCAAATTTTTCTGACAGACTAAAAAGCAATTCAACACCCTGCACGAATATTTCAACGTCTTTGATCTCGCTGCCGGTATGCAGGTGCAGGCCGTTGATAATGAGACCGGTCTGATTGGAGATAGCGGTTATTTTATCTGTCTGCTCGAGTGGGATACCGAATTTACTGTTATCATGACCTGTGGATATTTTCAGGTTCCCGCCAGCCATGATGTTAGGGCGGAGCCTTACTCCCACCGGATAGCTGCTTCCGAATTTCTGACCGAATTTCAATAAGCTGGAAAGACTGTCAATATTAATGTTAACACCTTTGGAAGCTACTTCCTCCAGCTCACTGAATACGACATTGTTGGAGGTGTAAAGTATTTTTTTAGGGTGGAAACCTGCTTTTAGGGCCAGTAGCACCTCGTTGGAAGAGCTACAGTCAACATTGCAGCCTATGCTTTTGATATATTGTAAAATATTGATGTTGGTAAGGGCCTTGCAGGCATACCAGATAGTAGCATTCGCTATGCTTAGCGCGGATTGCAATTTATTGAATTGCTCTTTAATTTTTTCCGCGTGATAAATATATACCGGGGTGCCAAAATTATTAGCGGTATCTACCAGAAATTCAGGGGAGAGTTGTTCCATGTTACTGCTTCATATCGTTTTCTACGGAAGATTCTGTACCGGCTATGTTCTTTTCGGAGGAATCTATACCGGGATTGTTTTCCGCATTAATTACCGTAGGATCAAAATTGGTCGCGCTGAATACTTCTTTAAGTTTTGGCAGATCTTCGGCATTATTAATTCCGAAATAATCCATAAACGAACGTGATGTATTGTATATCAGAGGCTTTCCCGGCAGTTCTTCATTCCTGCCACTGATCACGATCAGCTCTTTTTCCAAGAGCTTCTGAACGGAATAGTCGCAGCTCACACCGCGGATGCTCTCAATATCAGATTTAGTGATCGGCTGTTTGTAAGCAATGATAGCCAGCGTTTCCAGTGAGGCGGAAGACAACCGCTTTAAAAATTTTTCACCATTAAGCTGGGCAACCGTTTTATGAAATTCTTTTTTAGTTAGGAACTGCCATCCTCCCCCGCTCTCCCTCATTTCGAAAGGATAAAACTCAGACTGGTATTTTTCCACGATGCCATCCATGGAAGTTTGTACCTGTTCCATGGTGATTTTGTCATCCATAAACCCAAAAGCATTATTGATAAGTTCCGTAATATCAATTGGGGTCAAAGGTTTGTCACTGGCAAATACCAGGGCTTCAATATGAGGGATGATATGACCGATCTCCATAAATGAATTTAATTGTTTTACCCCTGAAGTGCAGCAGCTCCGCTCACAATCTCCGTAAGCTCCGTTGTAATCGCCGCCTGGCGTGCACGGTTGTAAGATATTTTCAGTGCCTTAAGTAATTCATTGGCATTTTCCGTTGCCTTGTCCATTGCCGTCATGCGTGCGCCATGTTCGGATGCATTGGCATCAAGTACTGCTTTATACAGCTGGGTGTTCAATATTTTAGGCATCAGCTCAGCCACAAGTGTTGCCTGTGAAGGTTCGAAGATAAAGTCACTTTTCTTAGCGCCTGCCTTCGGAACCACTTTTAGTATCGGCAAAAATCGTTCTGTTACAAACAGCTGCGTACCGGCGTTTTTAAATTCACTGTATACCAGTTCCACCCTGTCGAACTGCCTGGCTTCGAAAGCTTTCACGGCGGCCTGGGATGCTGCCTGCACACTTTCAAAATTAAGGTGCTGGAAAATGTCTTTAAACCGGGCATCGATCCTGAACTTATTCTTCAAAAAATGTTCATAGCCTTTCTTTCCGATCGTCCAGATCTCTACCTTACCCTTTGCGGCCTGGGTGGAATACTTTTGCACAATAGCCAGTTTGGCCATCTTGATGATGTTCGCATTGTAGGCACCGCATAATCCACGATCGCTGGTGATTACTATCATCAGCACATTTTCAATAGGTCTTTCCGATGCCAGGCTCATTCCCAGTTCACCATCCGAGCCGCTTACGATATTGCTCAGCACTTCCTGGAGCTTCTTTGCATAAGGGCGTACCTGCTGTATTCCTTCCTGCGCTTTTCTAAGCTTTGCAGCACTCACCATCTTCATCGCCTTGGTGATCTGCTGGGTGTTCTGAACCGACTTTATACGGTTACGGACTTCTTTTAACTGTCCTGCCATATTGATTTTTTTAACCGGCTGCAAAGGTAGTTGTTTTTGTTTACTTTTACTGCCTTAAACCCTTCTGGTTCATAGTAATACTTATGGCAAAAGCTAAAAAGAAAGAACCTCCGGTTATCCTTATCACTAACGATGATGGCATCACTGCCCCGGGCATTCGCAGCCTGGTGGAATCGGTCAGAGATCTTGGAAAGATTGTAGTGGTGGCGCCCGATAAACCGCAGTCGGGAATGGGCCATGCGATCACGATAGGCCACCCCCTCCGCCTGCACCAGGTACATTTTTTTGAAGGCATCGAAGCCTGGCAATGTTCCGGCACGCCGGTAGATTGCGTAAAGCTTGCTGTTGACAAGGTGCTTCACCGCAAACCGGACATCTGTCTCAGCGGGATCAATCACGGAGCAAATCATTCTATCAATGTGATATACTCCGGTACAATGTCGGCTGCCGTGGAAGCGGCTATTGAAAGCATCCCGTCGATCGGCTTTTCCCTGCTCGACTTTAGCATTGAAGCCGATTTTACCGCTGCTAAAAAATATGCCCGCATCATCGTTCAGAAAATGCTCAGCAGGAAGATGGATAAACACATGATCCTCAATGTCAATTTTCCCGCAGTCGATGACAAGCTGATAAAAGGCATCAAAATCAGCCGTCAGGCTTATGCCAAGTACGAAGAGGACTTCCTGGAAAGAGACGATCCTCATGGAAAAAAATATTACTGGCTCACCGGCGAATTCGTGAATTTTGACAAAGGAAGGGATACCGACGTCTGGGCGCTGAAAAATAATTACGTGAGCGTGGTGCCCGTGCAATTCGACATGACCAACTACGACCTGAAAACCAAGCTTGAAAAAACCTGGAAACTCTGATCACATGTTGAAAAGAGATAACTTACAACTTGGACTAATATTAGGATTTATTGCCCCCATATTAAGTCTCGGCATATATTATTTAGTAAAATTCTATCCGCTGTTTTCTGTTGGAGATTTCCTCGGATTTTTGCGGGACAATAAATCACAGATCACAGCCCTCTCCGTACCCTGTCTCGTGCTGAATATAGCGCTGTTCACGATATATATTAATTCTCACCGCGATAGCACGGCCAAGGGAATATTTTCTATAACACTGGTGTACGCGATCGTTGCCTTGCTGCTGAAATTTATATTATAAAAATTAAGGATGAATTACTACATCATAGCGGGAGAAGCATCTGGCGATCTGCATGGCAGCAATCTTATAAAAGAAATAAAAAAGCTCGATAATATCGCCGGTATCCGCTGCTGGGGAGGCGACCTTATGCAACAGGCCGGTGGCATCCTGGTAAGGCATTACAGGAACCTTGCCTTCATGGGTTTTATCGAAGTAATAAAAAACATCAATACCATTTTTAAGAACCTTGCTTTTTGCAAAGAAGATATTTTACACTATAAGCCCGACGCGCTGATATTAATTGATTACCCCGGATTTAATCTGAGGATAGCCAAATGGGCAAAGAAAAAAGGGTTTACCGTTATTTATTACATATCTCCACAGGTATGGGCGTGGAAAGAAAGCAGGGTGAAGCAGATCAGAAAGAATGTAGACAAGATGCTGGTTATCCTTCCGTTTGAGAAAGAATTTTACCATAAATGGAAGTATGAAGTGGAGTATGTAGGTCATCCGCTGGCGGAAGTGGTGAACCATGCTCAATCGGAAATACCTGCGTTACCTGGCACACTTCTGTCTCCATTGAATGAAAATAATATTATCGCTCTTCTGCCAGGAAGCCGCGAGCAGGAGGTGGCCAAGAAATTACCGGTGATGCTGGAAGTAAGTAAGGATTTTCCCAATTATAAATTTATTATCGCCAAAGCGCCATCACTGGATGACAGTTTTTATGAAAAGTATACTTCTCACTACAAGAATGTGCAGTTGCTGAGAAATAAGACCTATCCGCTGTTAATGCAGGCAAAGGCTGCACTGGTTACCTCCGGCACCGCCACACTGGAGACGGCATTATTTGGAGTGCCGCAGGTGGTGTGTTATAAAGGCTCAGCTATTTCTTACCAAATTGCAAAGCGGCTGCTGAAAGTGAAATATATCTCATTGGTAAACCTGATCATGAATAAAGAAGTTGTGAAAGAACTGATCCAGGATGACATGAATTCTACCAATATCTCGGTCGAATTAAATAAAGTTTTAAAAGATCCGGCAACGATAATACAAATGAAACGGGACTATGCTTCATTGAAGAAATTATTGGAAGAAGGGGGTAATGCATCAGCGAAGGCAGCTAAAAGTATTGTGGCCTTTTTGAGAAAGCATTGATAACCTTTATATCAACCCCGGTGCAGTATGAACAGCTTTACCAGTACTACTATTATTCCAACTAAAAACATAAATATCGAAATCCGGTTAATGCCGTGCATATACCGCATCCACTGGGTATCCGGGTCGTCCGGATCACGCCTGCGGAGGTAGAAATATTGAGCCAGTTGCTTACGTACACCCATAAACCAAAGTTAGCTGTTTACCCAAAAATCCGCTTATCTTTACCCGTATAATATGACTGCGAGAAGCTTATTTAACCTTATTTTAAAGATATTAGGTATTTTTTTCATCAAAGATATTTTGGATGCCCTGTCCAGATCAATTTCTGTTCTTGTATACTTCCGGCAGTATTCTTCACAAAAAGAAGCCCTGATCAACTTAGGTGTAACTGTTCCTTCACTTATACTGTATACATTTTTTGTGCTGTTGCTGATCTTTCGCAGCAATGCGGTTATCAATTTTTTTAGGCTGGACGCGAACATGACCAACGAGCCCATCGCTGTTCAGCTGCACCGTTCCGCTATACTTAGTATTGCCGTGATTGTGGCTGGCGGATGGATGTTGGTGAGCGGACTGCCCGAATTCATCAGGCAGATCATTTATTACCTTCAGGAAAGAAAGTTATATGTTCGCATGGCTCACCCCGATATCAGCTATCTGGCCATGTCTTTCGTTAAAATAGTGACCGGCATTTTACTAATCATATGCCCGCGGGCGATCGTATATATGATCGAAATAAAGCGAGGCAAACAGGCTTCCTCTTCATGGCCGGTGAAAGCTCCATTCACAGGTAAGAAAAAGAAAAACACCGGGTAAGGTTTTTGCATATCCTATTGTTAAACATTTATGCAGCGCATCAACTACACCTTATTGTCCGTTGTAACTATCGTTTTATTCTTTTTCAGCTCCTGCCAGGCGATAGGAGATATTTTCAAAGCCGGTGTGTGGTCAGGCTTATTGCTAGTAGCCGCAGTGATAGCCATTATTATTTTTATTATTTCGAGGTTTAGGAAATAGACTGGCAATTAATAAAATCCTTGTAGGCCAGCTTTATTCCGTCTTCAAGATCAACCTTATGCTTCCAACCCAGGTTGTGCAATCTGGTCACATCCATTAATTTACGAGGTGTTCCATCTGGTTTGGTGGTATCATATATTATACTGCCTTCGTAGCCGGTTATTTTTTTAATCAGCAGTGCAAGGTCATTAATAGTCAGGTCCTTACCCGTACCCAGATTAATGGGTTCCTTTTGATCGTACGCTTTCATTAAAAACAAGCAGGCATCGCCGAGGTCGCCGGAAAACAAAAACTCCCTGCGCGGCAGGCCGCTTCCCCAGACAATCACTTCTTTGAGACCCGCTTCTTTGGCAATATGAAACCGGTGGATCAGTGCCGGGAGCACATGAGCATTCTGAAGATGATAGGTATCATTGATGCCATACAGATTCGATGGCATCACACTTATGAAATTACATCCATACTGATCGCGGTAGGCTTCACATAGCTTTATGCCCGCTATTTTGGCTATCGCATAAGGCTCGTTCGTAGGTTCAAGCTGGCCAGTCAGCAGGTATTCTTCTTTCAATGGCTGTAGAGCCATCTTTGGATAAATGCAGGAACTTCCGAGAAACAAAAGCTTTTTTGCATGATGCAGATAGGCATTGTGTATGATATTCGCTTCGATCAGCAGGTTTTCATACAGGAAATCGGCCCGGAAAGTATTGTTGGCCATGATCCCCCCTACTTTCGCTGCTGCCAGAAATACGTATTCCGGCTTTTCGGAATCAAAAAATGAGTTTACTGCCTGTTGGTTGCGGAGGTCGAGTTCGGAAGAAGTCCGGAAAACAAGGTTTTTGTAACCTTCTTCCAGTAATCTTCTTCTTATGGCGCTTCCCACCATTCCTTTATGTCCTGCTATATAAATTTTGCTGTCGGATTGCATTCAATAATTTTACCGACGCGCAAGATAAATCGTTTTAAGATGCTGATTAGCCTAAAATCATTTTCTACAACTATGAACGCACATTCTTAGCCGCCGCCTCTATTTAAGTATCCACATCACTCCATTTATATCGTCATTACCTCCGTACTGACGCTGAACAGCATTATTATAGTTGTCAGCATTAGCGGTACGCTCTATTTGTGAATATTGAAAACGCCATGCGATACGAACGCTGTTGCCTGTTCCCGGACCTGTTCCAAATGCGGGCACGCCGGTGCGGCGGTACTGATAATAAGCTTCCAGACCCGAATGACGGAACAGTGCCAGGTATTTCTGCTGTAATACCTGCGCGAGGCCCGTTTCGTTATTGCCATTATATTTAACAGCAGGCTGATTGTAATAGTTTGTGAAATCCAGGTTTACGGTATAATTATCATATGTGCCCAAACTCGCACCAGGATGAAGAAAATATACTGTCATCGGGCCGTTATCGGGAATATTGTAAAAGGACATGGAGGCATGAATGCCTTTCAGGTAATACGCCTCTGCATCACCAGTGATCCAACCCCTGTTGATAGCTTCAGCTACATTAAAACACAATTCGGGATAACCGATCTGGATCCCGGGTTCGCCGGTAAACGTATCATAATAGCGATGACGATTGATCAGAGAATACTGTCCCGCATTTGTTTTAGTGTACATGCTTCCAAGATCTTCCCCTGCATTCGCACCGATAAATGCGTCAAAACCTGTTGGGCTAATGCCTCCGGCAACTAATGCAGTAGCAGGTTCCATCGTTACAAATACACGTGGGTCCTTTAATTGGGTAAGTAATCCCGTGTAGGTGTCAGAAGCATTATACCGCAATGCATCAAAACCAAAATTACCCGGGTTATTGGGATAGTCATTCGTAGGATGAATATAGGTGTACTGCAGATTGTCGTCCATACTCTCCATAAGTGGGTATTGCTCCGACTTTGTGGATAACATCATGGCAAATTGCTGCGCCACCTGCAGGTCGCCGTCACCGGCCTTTTTACTTAATTCAATCAGCAGCCGGATCCGGAATGTGTTAACCGCTTTTTGCCAGCGGGAAAGATTATTATTGAAGTATATATCTCCTTTGAGAACCTGCCCCTCGGTGGTGTTGGAAGATTGAGTGGCCACTAGTTTTGCAAGATCGGCATTGGCCTCTTCAAGCCATTTGAATGCCTGTACAAATACCTCTTTCTGAGTATTATATTTTGGGGTAAGATTTGCCAACCCGTTTAATGCGCTGTCCATAGGAATATCACCTACCTGCAGGCTCATCTTTGTGTAAAAATATGCCCTGAAAAACTTACCAAGAGCTTCATAAGGATTTACCGCTTCTCCACCCTTGGCTTTTGACTGGGCCTCCATGATCATTACGCTTTTTAATGTTTGATAACTATCGGTTGCTGATCCGAAATCATACCTGTTATTCCCGTAGTAATCATAATTGATGAGGTAATACTGATCATATTTTTCATCGCTGCCATAAGGCGCGTCATACATATCATTTAATATTCCATTCAATAGTAACGACGGGGATACATCATAAGGTTTGTTAGGATTCTGATTTAGTGATTCAAAACTTTTACTGCAACCTGTGGCTAGCAGGAGGCAAAGCACAGGTGCCACAAATAATTTTTTGATTATCGTTTTCATGTCCAATATTTAAAAGGTAATATTTATGTTAAATCCATATCTGCGGGTGGTAGGTGTTTGTAATACCGTTGATCCCGCGGCAGTATTGTACTGGTCGAGGTCCACATCTTTGAACCGCTTGTCTTTATAAAAATATAAAAGATTACGGCCCACCAGGGATACCGATGCTTTGGATATAAATGATTTCGAAAATACTGCTGCAGGAACTTCATAGGTGAGCGTCACTTCCCTTAATTTGGCAAATGTTTTACTCATGAGGTTGGATTCACTTACATTGTAATATTTACTGATAAAATCCTGCACATGCGTCGCGGTTTGATTCGGCGAAAACTGCAGGTCTTTATAATTATCAATTGCTCCGGTCGAAGAATTATAATTGATGGGCGTTCCGTTAGATACCACGACTCCTTCTCCTACATATGTACCTGCAAAATTTGGATCGCCTGCATGATCGTTATCCGCGGACCTTGCATCACCAAATTTCCCCTGGATAGTTTCAATATTTCTGCCGCCGCGCATGGTTTTGTTATGCATATAATCAGTCGTCACGCCGCCAACGCTGCCATCAAACTGGAATCCCAGCGCCAGGCCTTTCCAGCCCACCGTATTTACAATGCTCCAGCGATATTTGGAATTAAGATATCCAAGGAACTGGTTGACAGGGTTAGATAACGGTTTGCCGGCGTCATCATAAATTATTCTTCCATCGGTTGTTTTTACAAAGGCACTGCCATAGTATTTATCGACACGGTCGCCCTTTTTAAAGAATGTATTATAGGTTGACTGTCCGGGAGGAAGATCAACATATTTATCCTGGTAGGTGCTCCAGTTTACCAGTACGTTCCAGGAAAAATCTTTTGTTTTAACGGGCATTCCACTGAACGATACCTCGTACCCGGTTTTCTTTGTTTTTAATGCATTGAGGTAGTAATAAGTAAAGCCTGTTGCTGTGGATATCTCATTTTGCAAAACCTGGGGGCCATCTACATACTGAAATGCAGTAAAGGCTGCCCCCAGGCGGTTATGCAGGAAACGGATATCGAAACCTTCTTCAAAATTCACACGGGTAAAGGGCTTAAGGTTGGGGTCATATGCATTAGTGGCCGGATAAGCTGCAGGTTGGTTATTATAAGGCTTTCTTGTTGAATATGCAGAATCTACCAGCGAATAATCGGGCCCGTTGTAGGGAGACAGATAATTGCTGCCATAACCCAGCGGATAATCATAGATAGACTGGCCGGAAGGAGTAGTTCCGAAAGCGGTAATGGTGCTGAACGGAGACACACCGATCGTAGCAGAGGTCGCATCCCCTCTTACATTTGCATAAGAGGCCCTGATCTTTAAAAAAGAAATAGCACTGGGAAGGTTAAGGTAATCGGAGAGGACAGTAGCTATTGATGCGCTTGGATAAAAATAAGACTGCTGGCGCGGGGAAGCAGAAGATTTATCTACTCGGCCAATAGTGGAAATAGTTGCATATTTTCCAAATGATGCATCCAGTGAATAATATGCGCTGAACACACGCATATCTGAACTGAAACTACTTGCCTGTATCGGGTTCAATGAATTACTGAAACTATATACTTTGGGAACACTCAGGTAATCGGTAGAAGTAAAACTGGAATTATATCCAAAGAACCTTCCACTGCCACCGGCAACACCGGAAAGATTCAGAAAATTTTTAATTGTATAATTATAATTTAATAAAACCTCGGTATTGTTTTCAAAAAGAGTTCTTCTGTCTTCCCGGTAATCACCCAGGTTTTGCTCTCTTCCGTAGGGATGGGCGGAGAAAGGCATTTTTTCAGTGCGAAGCAGATTGTAAGTGGTAACCTGTGTTCTGCCGGTCAGGTTCAGGTTTTTATTAATCAGATAATTAGCGGATACGTAGCCGTAAAGATCTGTTTTGTGGTGTCCGCGAAGCCATTCTTTAACGGTGAACCAGGGGTTATGGTAACGCTGGTATTCCGCGAACACGGATTGCGTACCTACTTTGCCTGGTTGCCATATTCCGCGGATATCCGGTGAGTTAACGTTCCAGTCGGCCCCAGTCCATATTGCCACGCTGTATATCAGACTGTTCGGACCATAATCCACATCAGGAAAATTTGGGGTGGCCTGATAGTTAAAATTGATATTCGATTCAATCTTTAATCTCTTGCTCACATTGTATGAACCATATAAATTAAAATTGGTAATATTTAACTGGGTATTGGGAATAATGCTTTTCTGATTTGAATTCGACAGGGAAAACCTAAGGTTGTAATTCTCACCTGTTGCATTCAGGGCAATATTATTGGTGGTCTGAAAGCCTGTCCTCAGAAAATTACCAAGGTTATTTTTCCCACGCGCCAGGAAAGGCGTTGGCTCTATATTCCCCTTCCACACACGCCCTCCGGGAAAGGTTGTCGTAAAGGTAGTATTGGGATTGTATTTTCCATCATATTGCGGAATGAGCTGACCACTGAATTTGGGTCCCCATACATCATAGTCATTATCATTCAGTCCTCCGCCTTTACCGTCACCGAACGCATACAGTTCATTTTCACCAGGCCCATATTCGTCCTGCAATCTTGGGAATGCCAGGAATCCTTTGTCAATGGAATTAGTGCTGTTCAGTTCTACACTAAACCCTTTTCTTTTCGAACCTTTTTTTGTAGTAATCAGGATCGCGCCATATTGTGCGCGGCTGCCGTACAAAGCCGCTGCAGTAGGCCCCTTTAAAATGGAGTAGCTTTCAATGTCATCGGGGCTGATGTTCCAGGTATCAGAACTGATGGGAATACCGTCCACCACGTATAAGTTAATTTCATTACCACGCAGCAATACCGTAGGCTTCCTCAGCATTTCTGATGAGGGACCTACTGACAGACCGGCTACTTTTCCTGTCAGCCCAGAGATTGGGTTCTGATCCCTGGCTTTTATAAGGTCTTCACCTTTTACTTCCTGGACGGCATAACCTATCTTTTTAACTTCTTTACGGATACCGAGAGCCGTCACTACCACTTCATTCAGCTGCACGGAAGATTGCGATAACTGTACATTCACAAATTCTTCATTTATTCTGATTGTCCTGGTTTCAAAACCGACGAAACTTACCAGCAGGTCATCATTTATAGAAGCGCTGATTCCGAATGCTCCATCAGCGTCTGAAATGGTGGCGGCACTGCCATTTTTCACACCAATGCTCGCTCCGGCTATTGCTTCTTTTGTGGATGCATCAACAATTTTACCACGAATAACAGAAGACTGGCACTCGCCAGTAAAATAAATGAAGCTGGAGATCAGCAGGAGCAGGAAGGCTCTTGAGGCGGAGTGGAAATATTTCATAAAACAGTTGCTTTTATATAAATGCAAAACTGCAATACGAATGTTAGCAGAATGTTAATGGAACTTTATCTAAGTATGAAGCAATTATCAATTCATTGTGAAGAGCTGCTCGCAGAGGCCGAAAGACAGTGTCATTCCTGCTCCTCCAAGGCCATTGATTATTGTTACACCACTTTCCGGCCTTGAAATATATTCTGTTCCTCCATTGGTCAATTTGGCATATATACCGTTCCAGCTTTCTGATAACTGGTAATTCCGGAGATCAGCGAAACTAAAAAGATACTGTAGAATAAGATCATTGATACCTTTCTTATCAAACGGATCATGAACGGGTCCATATTCATGCGAGTCGCCTATTGTAAGCTCACCCTGCTGATTTTGCGACACCATAACATGTATGCCCCACTTGATTTCTTCCGGGAATTCCTGTCTGAGCCTTATATTTAAGGCTTTTAATAAAGAAGATGATTTAAATGAAGCATAATGCAATAAAGACAATCCACCGCAAAGCGACGGACCTATGCGGGCAGCATCGGGGCTGGCGGTTAACCGCATCATCTGCAGCTTGCATTTTGTTAATGGCGCGGCAGAAAATATTTCCGGGTATAAGGTTTCGAAATCAAAGCCGCTGCATACATATACAAGGTCGGCTTCAAATTGTTCCTTGCCCGAATACACCGAAGGATAGGCAATATCAGTGACGGCCTTTCCCCATATAAATTCAACCCTATATTTCTCCCGCAATAATTCAGCAACGGCAATAATCGCCCTTACAGGATCAATTACCATTTCATCTTCACTATATAATCCTCCAATCAATCCGCTTGTGGCAACAACAGGGGATCTTAATTTTACTTCTTCCTTATTCAATAATTGATATTTTCTGTCGCGGTAAATGTCATGCAGTTGTTCCAGCACCTGGTATTCATCCCGCTGGTAAGCGAGGTGTAGGGAGCCCTTTTGTTCATACCATATCTTTGCTTCACTACAGATCTCTTTCCAGATATCGCGGGAAAGTATTGCTCTTTCGTATAATACTCCATCCGGTTGCCCAACAGGCCATATCATTCCAAAATTTCTGACAGATGCTCCTACCGCCCTCGTATTTCTTTCTATTACCGTTACCTGGTAGTTTCTTATAGCGAGCGCCCGGGCAATCGCCAGTCCAACAATACCCGCACCTATAACGATAGCTGATTTTTGCGCCATGAATATTTTTTATAAAAATAGAAGAAAGAAAAGCAGGTTGCGGCAATACCCAACAGCGAAACAGCGGCAACCCCGTTAGAATAAAATTGAGTCCAGTTAAGATGCAACGGAAAAAATTCTTTTCCAAGCATCACGATTACACTTCCCAGGTATCCAAACGCGTCGGCGAAATAAATAAGGAACCCTACATTTCCCTTAATTCTGAACGAAGCGATTAAACGTTCAAAAAAAATACAGTTAAAGGGAATATAGCCGAGGTACAATCCCATGCTCACCAGTTGCATCCACTGCTGTCCACTGATCTTCTGATGAATAAACAAAAAGGACGAGCCACCTGCAAGCAATAGTCCGAAAGCAATTACAATATGAACAAGCAGCAGGGCCTTAATATTTTTCCTGATCACTACCAGTAATCCCATTATTGCAAGCACGATCAGTGAAGTATTTGTTTCCGTTTTTGCAAAAATGGAATAATCCGATCCAAAGCCTAGTTCATTCCATATATTACCCATGTAATTATCCCGTATATCACGCATAACAGTGAGTAAAGTATACGTTATAGTGATCACTATGAGCCCGGCCCCGAATGTTTTTAAGAAATGTTTTCTGTCCGCCTTATTCATGGGTTCTCTACTGTTTCTTTCCTTAATATCTTCTTCGTCTGGCCGCGGCAGGGATTCCAGCACCCATAAAAAAAACATCAGTGGAACCACAAAAAGCAACCCGGTCATAAAGGGCATCCAATATTCGGTTACTTCCCATTTCAGCAACAACCATTTGGCCACGGAACGCGTGAACCCACCTGCAAAAATAAAACTTATGGCCATCACTGACCCGATAAAATCCGTGGCGCGTCTTCCTTCCACATAGCTAAAAATAAATCCCCACAAAAACCCAAGCATGAACCCGTTTATGAATAAAAACAACATTCCGAAAGGAGCGGGAACAATGGCAAATACTAACAGGCATATCCAGGAAGTGCCTACCAGCGTCAGCGCCGTCCGGAATCGGCCCAGGTGATTTAATTCCGCAATAAACTTTATTCCGTAAAATTTACTAAGCGTATAACCAACTACCTGGCTTATAATCAGCAGGGTCTGGTAAGTGATGCCCCAGAATTTTATTCCATCGAAAGTAGCTACGGTAAATGGCTTTCGGAATGCATATACTGAGGAATACGCCAGGAATGCAGCAGAAGCCGCACAAACAGTAACCAATACTTTTTTAACTGACGTATATTGTTCAGCTGAAGCAGCTTTAAGCATGCTGGTGCATTAATTCAGGCAATTCAGAAAGATTATCGAGAATATAATCCGGCTTGTAAGGTTCCAGCTGCTGCCTCGAAAAAGCACCGGTAGTCACCGATACCACGAACAGGCAATTGGCATTTCTTCCTTCATTGATATCCACTTCCGTGTCTCCTATCTTAATTACCTCCCTGGGATCGCTGATGCCCGCGCGGCTCATTAATTTGTGAATCATTGCAGGATCAGGTCTGCCCAGCGGCACTTCATCACTGGCTATGTAATCATCTATGAGGCCCCTGTCCATCCATTTCATCCGGTCTATGATGATGTCCGTGATATTTTTAGAGAATCCTGTATTTAAAGTAATAATAACACCTTCTTTTTTCATTTTCCACATGGCCTCTTCGGCGCCGGGCAATGCCTGCACGTTAGGTGAAAATTCATAATGTTCCATCATGGCGCTCACAAACAAATCATGTATATCAGTAATATTTCCAGCCGATACATCTGCTCCCAGTTTGTCCAGGACCATTTTTATCGCAACAGGCTTCTTATATCCCATTAACGGATTCACCATTTCTTCAGAAATGATCAAATTTTTTGAAAGAAATGCATTTTTAAAAGCATCAGATACTGCATTCTTATCCGCGATAGTCGTTCCTGCCATATCAAATACCGCTAATTTAATCGCCATAAGATGATTTATTTAAGTGCCGGATAATCATGGCGGCATAATTATCAAGAGGGGGAAGGTCCTGGTTTTCTTCTTTGGCCATTTCATCCCAGCGGCGAAGTCTGATGTGCAGTTTGAATAAAGGGTCAGCTTCGAAAGCCGCAGCTTCATCAGCACTCATTTTACCTCCCTGGAATTCCAGCGTATGCTTACTGGCTTCCGACAGTTTATTGTAATATGCGGCATCGGCATAGGTCAGGTATCTTTTTGCCTGCACATGATTTTGCACCAGGGATGCGATGGTTTCTGAAAAATGATTCTCCCTCAGGAAATCCGCTCCCAATTTCTCGTGGTCCACAACACCATATCCATCCATCTGCTTTACGTTCATGAAATGCTCACAGAAATGACCTATATCATGAAAGAAGGCTGCGAGTACGATCTCTTCATCATACCCGTCCCGGGCGGCGATCATCGCACACTGACCCATATGCTCCACCTGAGAAACCGGTTCTCCTATATAATCCTCATCTCCGTACTTTTTATACAGACTAATAATATAATTACTAATCTGTTGCGGTGTATTTGTCATGTTGCGATTAAATTTCAAAATTCACGTAAACAGGTTAAGAAAACCTTAAGGGAATGTAATCATATTATTAACAATCGCAACGCACACTAAGGTATTATCTATTTACTTAATATTTAGCGCCTCTTTTAGCTTCATTCATTGGTCAGAATTACTTTAAGGGTTTTTTCCCGGGCCGCATTGCCGAAAGTTTCGTACGCACTGATAATATCATGCAAGGCAAAATGGTGGGTAATTAATTTGGAAGGTTGAACTTTATCAGAAAGAACAGTTTTTAATAACATGGGAGTGGTAACCGTATCAACAAGCCGTGTAGTTATGGTAATATTTCTTGACCACAAATTTTCCAGGTGCAGCGAAACGCTTTTTCCATGTACCCCAACATTGGCGATACGCCCTCCCGGTGCTATAATAGATTGACAGAGTTCGAACGTTTCGGGAACGCCCACTGCTTCTACGGCAACATCCACGCCTTTTTGCTGCGTAAGCAGCAGTATTTTTTGGGCAGCATTTTCCAATCCACTGTTGACCACATGAGTGGCGCCAAAATTTTTAGCCACGTTTAAACGGTTGTCATCAATGTCTACCACAATGATCTGAGCAGGAGTATAAAATTGCGCAGTAATAAGCACTGCCAGGCCAATCGGGCCTGCCCCCACAATAGCGACCGTATCCCCTGGCTTTACCTGTCCGTTGATCACACCGCATTCAAAAGCGGTGGGAAGTATATCGCTTAACATCACCAGTGCTTCTTCATCAGTGTTTGGAGGAATATGATACAGGCTGTTGTCCGCAAATGGTATTCGCACATATTCCGCCTGGGTGCCATCGATCAGATGCCCTAAGATCCAACCGCCCTTTTCGCAATGCGAATACATTCCCTTTTTGCAGTAGTCGCATTTTCCACAGGATGATATGCAGGAGATCAACACATGATCTCCCCTGGAAAAACCAGTTACAGCAGTCCCTGCCTCTTCAATAATACCCACGCCCTCGTGCCCCAGTATTCTCCCATCGGTCACTTCCGGAACATCGCCCTTTAAAATGTGCAGATCCGTACCACAAATTGTTGTTTTAAATATTTTAACCACCGCATCAGTGGGCTCCAGCAACACAGGTTTCGGTTTTTCTTCCCACATTTTTCTATTTGGACCATGATATACTAAAGCTTTCATAGTAATTATTTTAAGCATTAAGCAGCAAAATTCCTCTGTAAATATAGTTTAATGATCTGTGCAGGATCGTGATCTCCATCACAATTATTGATGAGTGTGGTCATCCATTTCCTATACGGCGTGCCGGGAAAATGCAATACCTTGCCGTAATGGCAGATGCAAAACAAACAAATGCATTATCGGCTACAGCTGAAATAAATAACCAGTTTGAAGCGCTTTTCAATTATGCGACTATCGGAATCGTAGTGACTGACTATTCCGGGGCCATTATTAACTTCAACAAGTATGCGGAAAGCCAGTTTGGGTACACAAAGAATGAAGTAATGGGTAAGAAAGTGGAAATGCTGATTCCACAAAACCTGCATGGCAAACATATTGCACACCGTAATGGATTTTATCATCATCCCGAACCCAGGAGAATGGGAGAAGGACGTGACCTGTTTGCATTAAAAAAAAATGAAGTGCAATTCCCTGTTGAAGTTAGCCTGAGCCATTACACCTTTAAAGGAGAAACCTATGTGATCGCCTTTGTGATCGACATCACGATCAGAAAGCGTGGCGAAGCTGTAGTACAACAGCAAAAAGCAGATCTGGAAAAAGTAACGGATGACGTCCGGCAACTTAATGCACAACTTGAGCAGAAAGTGGATGACCGCACCATAATGCTTCGCGAAACACTCGCCGAACTGGAAAAATCGAGAGAAGAACTAAACCAGGCGCTGGTTTCAGAAAAGGAACTCAGCAATATGAAATACCGCTTTGTAACTACTGCCTCCCACGAGTTCAGAACTCCTCTCAGCACTATTTTATCTTCCGCTTACCTGCTTGGTAAATATCAACCAGGTGAATATGAAGAAAAAAAAGACCGTCATATTATCCGAATTAAGAATGCCGTGGAAGGTATGAAAGGAATATTGGAAGATTTTTTATCGCTGGGAAAACTGGAAGAAGGAAAGATGGCCGTCAATATCAAAGAAGTAGACGCAGGTTCTTTTTTGAATGAAATGCAGCTGACATTAAGTGAAATGGAACACTTGCTGAAACCGGGACAATCTATACTACTTCATCATGACCTGAAACTAAGCAGCGTGTGGACCGATACGAACATGCTAAAAAATATTTTAATTAATTTAATATCCAATGCTATAAAATTTTCTGAAGAGCATAGCATTATAAATATCAGTATTACGCTGGCACCACATATTTTTATCCTGGCTGTGCGGGACAAAGGAATAGGCATCCCTGCGGAGGACCAACCTCACTTGTTTGAACGTTTCTTTCGCGCTGGTAATGCGGCAAATATTCAGGGTACCGGTTTAGGATTGCACATCATTAGAAAATACCTGGATCTTTTAAACGGGAATATTGATATTGAAAGCGCATCAGGCGAAGGTTCGTGTTTTACCCTAAGCTTTCACCAACCAGAAATATAAAGTCTGTTAAAATAAAAATTGCACAATGAAACAAAAAATACTTGTCATCGAAGATAACCGGGAGGTACTGGAAAATATAAGCGAGATCCTGGAATTATCAGAATATGCCGTTGTAATGGCAAATGATGGCAAAGCAGGAGTGGAAGCAGCATTAAAAGAACCGTTTGATTTAATTATATGCGATATTATGATGCCCTTGCTGGACGGATACGGGGTGTTGCATTTACTAAACAGGCATCAGCAAACCCGTAACGTACCTTTCATATTTCTTACTGCTAAATCCGAAAAAGCCGATCTCAGAAAAGGGATGGAGCTTGGGGCAGACGATTACCTGACCAAGCCATTTGATGGCACTGAGTTGCTAAATGCAGTAGAAGTGAGGTTGAAAAAAAAATTGGCCAACAGGCAGGACATTGAAAAAGGAATAGCCGGCATTAATCAATTTATTAATGAAGCAGGACGGTCGGGAGAATTACAACTCACTTCTGCCGACAGGCCGGTTGATGATTATAAAAAAAAACATATCTTGTATTCAGAAGGACAACGTCCCAGGGTACTATACTATATCGTAAAGGGAAAAGCAAAAATCTACAAGACCAACGCCGAAGGGAAAGAATTAATTACACAAATTTGTAATGAAGGAGATTTCTTCGGGTATACGAGCATTCTGGAAGAAGTTAATTACCAGGAGAATGCCGCGATACTGGAAGATTCCAGCTTGATGTTGATTCCTGCTGCAGAATTCCTGCAACTGGTTACAAGCGACACCTCCATTGCCCGCCAGTTTATCAGGCTGATCGTTAAAAATGTGATCAGCAAAGAAGAGGACCTGCTGAACCTTGCATATAATTCTCTCAGAAAAAAAGTTGCTTACGGATTGGTCCAGTATATGACCTCTTCAAATGAAGCCGACAAAAAAACATGCACATTGGATCTTTCCAGGAAAGAAATGGCCCAAATGATAGGAGTGGCTACTGAATCTTTCATTAGAACCATTGCTGATTTTAAAACAGAACGGCTACTGGACATTATAGATGGGAAGATCATTATACTAAATGAAAACAAATTAAGGAACCTGCCTAATTAATGCGACCCGCTAATAAGGCTGATCAGCTCTCCTTCGCTGTTTTGCTGTTTGAGGGTCCATCCGGGCGTTAATATGGTCTCAACCCATACATTTCCAGTCTTGCGAAGTATACTGACAGACAGGCCAAAAACCTTTTCAAAATGTTCCGTGAGCTCCTGCACAGTCCTGGTATCGCCCATATCGAAATTTTCGCACTCCTTTTCTTTCAAAAAACGAATTAGCCGCTCCTGAGGATTAATTTTGCGTGTTTTGACGTTCGTGTTCCAGTCCTGATCCGGATATCTGAAAAATTCGATTTTTAAAAAAGGATATAATCCGGAAAATTCAGTTTGAATATCCTCGAAAATGGTTCCATCATTCATATGTAGCATTGCATATCTCACTAAAAGTTCCCTCCCCTGTTTTTTAATTCAGTGAAATTACTAATAGCGCGTCAGGTTAATACTGACCACCGTCAGACAAAAGCCGGGTTTTGATCATGGGTATAAACTCCGCAATTATCAAACGGAGTTTTCAGTACCTCCGAATTTGATACCTGCTGGTATTATGCCATCTTGGATGGCATAATACCAGCAGCCGGGCCGAACAAACATTATGTAAAGAAAATGAATCATCTGCCGGAGACCTGAAGTTCCAGGGAATCGCTACTAATAACTTACTAATCATCGGGAAACCAATAAGAAACAGGCCGTAGTCCTGCCAGCTAATCTTAATTATAAATCATTCGGAGTCATTTTAGGAACGTCCGGTACTGATTCCGCAAGGTGATGACCTGCTTCACCCAAATCTTCAAGTAAATCTGATATTTTCTGACGGGTAACAGATCCTTTTTCCGGAGCAATCAGTACACCTATGATAATACCCAATCCTAATAGCGTTAAAAAACGTGACATATATAATATATTAATGTATATAAATTATTACCTATAAAAAAATCGTGCGCAGCTTTGCATTGGTTAAGCCAATTTTAATCATTAGCTGCCTTGTTCAGGAATGTAAATTATTCTCCGCACATTTAAAACTGCCTATTCTATACCCCAGAATCCTTTTAGTACCAGCAGATAGGTATAAATAACAAGCAGCGTATTACCTCATTATATAAAATGTCTCTTATTTTTGCAAGCATAAAACAATGAAAATAGCTACTTATAATGTCAATGGAGTAAATGGCCGCTTACCTGTGCTGCTTCGCTGGCTAAAAGAAACAGCTCCCGATATTATTTGTTTGCAGGAACTTAAGGCACCCCAGGAAAAATTTCCCGAAGCATCCATTTTAGATGCAGGTTATCATGCGGTATGGCACGGACAAAAGAGTTGGAACGGCGTAGCTATATTATCACGTTATGGTCCGCCCCAGGAAGTACGGCGGTCGCTGCCTGGTGACCCGGAGGATATGCACATCCGATATATCGAAGCCATTATAGAAGGCATCCTGGTAGGCTGCCTTTACCTGCCTAATGGCAACCCCGCTCCTGGGCCGAAACTGGATTATAAGCTTGACTGGTTCAGGCGATTAAATGCCCACGCAAAAAAACTGCTTGCTCAGGAGTTGCCCGTTGTACTTGCGGGAGATTACAATGTGATGCCGGCTGAACTGGATGTATACAAACCTGAGCGCTGGGTGAACGACGCCCTGTTCCTGCCGGAAGTGCGACAGGCCTTCAAAAACCTGGTGTCGCAGGGGTGGACCGATGCGGTCAGGAAACTGCACCCTGATGAAACGATCTATACATTCTGGGATTACTTTCGCAATGCCTATGCCCGCAATGCCGGTATGCGTATAGATCATTTTTTGCTGAGCTCCGAACTAAATAGCCGGCTTATCGCAGCAGGAGTGGATCATGCAGTCAGAGGTTGGGAAAAAACAAGCGATCACGCACCAACGTGGATTGAACTGGATGATTAAGAGCATAGTTATTGTTTTCATTGTAAAAACAACACAGCT
>Ga0209512_1000656_pt1 | contig 52982 bp, 36 predicted proteins | sample frozenSSSSmetaG_FD_184142 | JGI IMG/M metagenome (GOLD analysis project Ga0209512, IMG submission 184142) | Glacier valley bacterial and archeal communities from Borup Fiord, Nunavut, Canada, to study Microbial Dark Matter (Phase II) -... | ecosystem: Environmental > Aquatic > Freshwater > Ice >...
GGCACCTCGATGTCGGCTCGTCACATCCTGGGGCTGGAGAAGGTCCCAAGGGTTCGGCTGTTCGCCGATTAAAGTGGCACGCGAGCTGGGTTCAGAACGTCGTGAGACAGTTCGGTCCCTATCTGTGGTGGGCGTAGGAAGATTGACGGGGGCTGCCTTTAGTACGAGAGGACCGAGGTGGACCTACCGCTGGTGAACCGGTTGTTCCGCCAGGAGCATGGCCGGGTAGCTATGTGGGGAATAGATAAGCGCTGAAAGCATCTAAGTGCGAAACTAGCCCGAAGATGAATCTTCCACATAAGGGTCGTTGTAGACTACGACGTTGATAGGCTGCAGGTGTATGTGTAGAAATACATTCAGCCGAGCAGTACTAATTACCCAACAGCTTGCACATTATTTTTAACTAAATAAATCCAATACTTTTTCTCTTCTACTTCCAATATGACATGAAATTTTGAAATGAAAAGTGAATAATGAACAATTAAGAATATTGCATTCTAAGTTTACATTTTAAACCTTTTAAATCAGAATGAGTTGATGAAATCTTAGTCGGAGACTAGTACTCTTCATTATTAATTCATCATTCTTAACTCAAAGAGCTTGTTGGTGGCTATTGGCCCGGTGTTCACCTCTTCCCATCCCGAACAGAGAAGTTAAGCCCGGAACCGCCGATGATACTTGGGTCAAACCTGGTAAAGTAGGTAGCCGCCACAATACTACAATCAAAAGCCTTGCAGAAATGTAAGGCTTTTTTGCGTTTAGACCGCGCCGCGAAGGCTATTGGCCTGGTCTGGGGTGACATTCGCTTCATCTCTTCCCAGGCCGGGCCACGTTGAGATCAAGCTGAAAAGTTGGGGGGAAAGGAAATAAATTATTTGCTTTGCAGCCAGAACCAATCCTGTTTGCATTGAACCATTCCTACGAAGCACTGGTACGCGTTTTACTACCAGAAGGTATTCTCGATTACTTCGAATTGACCAAGATTGTTGAATCGATCCCTGGCCTTAATATCTACCTCGAAGAAAAAAATATTGTTCCTGTGGAGTTTAAAGACGAAAAGCTAGAGTCCAAAGGCTTTCTCCCCGAAATTTACATTCAAGACTTTCCCATTCGTAATCAAAAAGTTACGCTCTGCATCAAGAGACGCCGGTGGGAGGTCAAAAATACTGGTGAGATTGTAACCAGAGATTGGAAAGTCGTGCAACAGGGAACTCGAATGACAAAAGAGTTCGCTGATTTTTTAAAAGCAGTGCATCGATAATAACCCAATTAGTTGCTTCCAATTAGGCAAATACTTTCATCTAGACGGCAAACAGTTGCAGCAGCAATATAATCGGACCGCCGATGCGGGATCACATCAGCGATTATCGTCAATGGAAGCAAAGAGAACATGCCGAAGACTGGATGCTTTATCCTAATAATACTGGAGTTCACTTAAGCATTGATGAGACGGCCCTTTCCAACGGTGAATTATACACCATTGTGACCAATAAAGCTGCTAAGGGAAGGAATGGTGCGCTTGTTGCGATGATTAAAGGCACGCAGGCAGATTCTGTTATTGCGGTTTTAGAGAAGATACCTAAGCGGTGTCGGGACAAAGTTCGCGAGGTAACACTCGATATGGCCGCCAACATGAACCTGATCGTGAAGCGCTGCTTTGCTAAGGCTCATCGGGTGATAGATAGGTTTCATGTCCAAAAGCTGGCATATGAGGCGGTTCAAGAAATCAGGATTAAATACCGCTGGGAAGCACTTGATCAGGAAAACGAAGCGATTAGAATCGCAAAAGAATCTGGTGTTAACTTTGAATCCGAAGTCCTTGAAAACGGTGATACTGTCAAACAATTACTGGCTAGGAGCCGGTATTTGTTATTTAAGAATAGGGACAAGTGGACAGCCTCGCAAGTAAAACGAGCCAATTTGCTATTTGAACGCTATCCTCTAATTCAAAAAGCATACACGATATCTTTGGATCTGGGCATCATATTCCGGACTTGTACTTCCAAAGAAGTGGCCTTTAAAAAACTTGCGCTATGGTATAATAAAGTGGAAGACTGCGGAATAGATTCGTTTAAAACCGTAGCTAGATCAATCCAAACTCATTATTTGGGCATCTTAAATTTTTTCAACCTCCGGAGCACCAACGCTTCGGCGGAGTCTTTCAACGCCAAGATTAAAGCCTTCCGTTCCACATCCCGAGGCGTTAGAGATATTTCATTTTTCCTTTTCAGACTATCCAAACTATATGCCTGAAATCTCTATTTCCTTCCCCCCAAGAATTTGGCTTCATCCCTTCGACCCGCGACAGAAAAGTTAAGCGGGGCTGGCTAAGCCGCGGGCGCCCAGCCTGCGTGGCGCGGCCTGCGCGGCCCAGCCCAGAGCCGCAGGTTTGACCTGGTAAAGTAGGGGGGACGCCCAGTCTAGTCGCCACAATACCAGTACAAAAAAGACCATACTTTTGAGAGATGGGGCTTGTTGGTTTAAAAGCACGAGTATTTACACCTTTTTCAGAAACTGCGATTCTGTACACCTAGACCGGCTAACAGGGAAGTTTTTTTGCCTTCCCTGCGTCATACCGCCAACTCTCGCCCTAAATTCAACGCCAAAGAGCTCACTGCCTCTAGCCTCCAGCTAAGGAATGTCAATCGAAAACACAGTCCTTCCTGATATTGAACTGTGAGTCATTATTGCATTGATTTGGTCCACCCTATCCTGAATATTTCGTATGCCCATACCATCACCTTTGGTCGTATGCGCATAGTTACCTAAGCCCCTGCCATCATCTTCAACCTTCAAAACCAAAACACCGTTTCTATTCTCACGCAAAGAAATAATCACCTTACTGGCTCCTGAATGCTTCAAAACATTATTCAGCAGTTCAGTGACTATGGCATATACATTAAACTCCACAGCCTTAGGCAACACCCTTGTATAGCATACATCCAGAAACACTTCTAATTTATGAAGTAGGGTTACCCTTTGCACCATTCGGTTCAAGGCAACTTTAATACCCTCCTTTTCAAGAATCTCCGGACGCAAATTGTGAGAAAGAAGTCGTATTTCATCATAGGCATCACTAATCTGATTTTTGATGTTTTTCAGCATTTGCCTTTCCCGGTTGGAAAGGCCGGTCTGATCAATCAATTCCATCCCAATCGCCACCGACGAGAGTATTCCGCCCAGATTATCATGTATGTCCGCTGCGATCAACTTCCTCTCCATGGTCTGCCCTTTAGTTACTGCACTTTTCAATTCAAGATATGCTTCTTCTAATTCATGCGTACGTTCCAGAACCTTCTGTTCTAAAATAAGATTATTCGAATCAATTTGATTCTTTTGATTTCCTACCAACCTGTACAAACCGAACATCCATAGACCCACTATTACACTTACAATCAGGCCCACAGTAATCCAAAGACTCTGTTGCCTGCTGCTTTTACCTTCCTCACGCAGGATTCCGATATCTAACCTCTGACGGGCTATTTGCAAGCGATTTTCCAACGCTTGTTGATTGACTGTCTCCAATCTTTCATGCATCATCTCGTAAGTTCTCTGATTAAGTTCCAGATAGCTTAAGGCTTGATCTGTATTACCCAGAGCCTTGCTTGCTTCATAGAGAATTTTAGAAACATCATATATATCTTCCGTGGCATTAAACTTTTGGGCAACCTCCAATGCTTTTTTCGCATAATAAATGCTCTTACTATAATTCTTACGGGTATTCTCGTATTCCGCGAGACATTCGTAGCTAAGAGTAACTGAATTCCTGATATGCTGGACCTTACTCTTAGTGGCAATTTCAATAGACTTCCATATGTAGATTTGTCCTTCTCTTTCCAAACCTTTCAATAGTAAAACCCTACCCAAATTTTTATTAGCCATCATCAGCATAAACTCATTGTTTGTCCGAGCGGCCATCACAAGGTTTTTTGCAAAATAATACCTCGACGAATCCAGCTTTTTTTGTGCCATATACATCAGTCCAAGGTCGTTGTAAACGATTGGAGTATTTGCCAGAAGGTTATTTTTAAGGGCGTGGTGTAATGTATTTAACTGCTGACTCACTCCTTTTTTATAAAGTCTCATCATATAATAGCTATGGCCAATTCCATAGCTTAATCTGCCAATGAGCTCCTTATCCCCTACTCGCCTGGCAATTGAAGTGCCCAACTCAAACTCTCTGATCGCCTCAGCATGAACCCCCAATTGCTGCATCGCAAGACCAATGTTGTTGTGAGCTTTTGCCATTTCCAGGCTCAAATGATTCTCCTCCGCCAGAAGTAAGGCCTTTTCTCCATAATAAATGCTGCTGTCTGCCTGAAACAACATGCCGAATCCGAAACTCACTCGGTTTAGCAGTACTACACGTTGACTCACAGATAAGCGCTTAGTCAATTGCCTAAGCGACATTGGCAGCCTTTCAGGCTCATCGTAGGGCTGCCCACCAGCAATAGTCATTGATAACAGACAAAAAACAAAAAAATTTAGCAATTTCATATTGTTTCACTTAAGACGGAAGGGTGACTTTTTATGCGGGAAACCAATGATGACTTTTCCTAAAAATACATTAAATTGTAAAACATTGAAAGCAGCTACACACATACAATGAAGACCAAAGTTATTCTCGCTGATGACCACCTCATTTTTCTTGAAAGTATGGCCATGCTCATCAATTCAATAGAAGGAATTGATCTTATCGCACTGGCCAGTGATGGAGGCGAGGCGCTGGAAGCAATTTCTCGTGAAAATCCACACATCCTGCTTTGCGATCAGGAGATGCCTTTTCTCAATGGGCTGGACACCACTCTTCGCGTGAAACAATTGTACCCTGAAATAAAAGTCATCATGCTCACGATGTACGTAGACCCAGAAACTGCAGGTAAAGCGATTAGCGCCGGCGTCTCGGGAATATTGTCTAAAAAAACCAGTAAGCTGGAACTGATGGCAGCCATGAACGCTGTAATGAATAATCAGCAATATTTCTCGAAAGATGTTCAGTTCTCAGTGTTTGATAATGCCAAATCCTCTCCTAATGAACTGCTTACAAACAGGGAAACGGAAATTTTGGAATGCATGCTCAAAGGGCTTAGCTACAAAATGATCGCCCAAAGCTGTGGCGTGAGTTACTTTACTGTCAACTCTCATATCAAGCATATTTACAAGAAACTTCAGGTCAATTCCTCGACCGAGGCGCTATCAAAAGCTTTGAGATTAAAACTCGTAGCTTCTCCATCCTAAATCAGGATAACTCTCAAAACAAATCAGCAATAATAATTCATTCTGTCTATATTCCAAGCCCCTTAATAACGCACCTAAAACCCTTTTTCCAAGTATTCTGAGGCACTTCCGTTTACTCAAATCACTACTATTAGCGATTTACATTGGTCTCTTTTTATGGCAATTTTACGTAGAATGTGTTTATGTTCTTCACCATTGCTAACAGATCTCTACATGAAAATGACTTCTCTTTACCGAACGATATTTTTTATAGGCCTGCTTCTGCTATCTCTCGACAACTTTGCCACAGTACTCACCATCAGTGGAAAAGTATTTCACGATCGCAATAAAAATTCAACCCCCGAAGCCAGTGAAACGGGCATCGGAAAGGTTTACATCCGACTATTTTACCGAACGGATTTCGGCAGATGGAATGCTCTAAGTACCAAAACCAACTCAGATGGCACCTATTCATTTTCTGTTGATCTGCAATCCTGGGAAACCGGATTTAAATACAGTGTTCTGGAACTCGGGCCTAACCCGGGTCCGGCTTTGCAAAGTATCGATCCAAAGGACTTCAATTACAACGATCCGGATATTCCTGGTGGCTTTAACGGGACTACAACACTAAGAAGGTACTCAGGGCCGGGCCCGATTGTAATGCGTTCATATACACACAATTTCGGACATGCAAATTTTCAAACCTTTTCCCCAGCTTTGCCCAATGCGCTGATTGTTGGCTCCGAAGGCGGAAGCCGGTCGCCATCCAGTATATTCGGAATCGATTTATCCACAGGCAATACCACACGGCTACTGGATTCGATCACAAACCCTGTAAAAGATCCGATTGTGGGCCTGGGCTATCATCAAAAAACCAACACCTTCATGGGGTGCGCCGTCAAAGACGGAGCCCCAGGTTCGTTTGTTATTATTGAAAACACATCCCCACTTACCGTTACAAAGCTCCCGCGAGGAGAAAACGTGTCCTTTTATATGTGGGCAACTCATGCAGTGGATATTAATCAGGAGGGATTTATGGTTGACATTGAATGTGGAACCGGTGAAAGGCGTCAAGTATTGGACGTAAGACCTACCAGCGTAAATTTCTTGCAAATGGTTGATTACATAACCAACAAATTTAATCCAACCCTGCCGGCCATACAGCTTTACGGCGGCTTTGCAGCCTATTCCGATTTGGCCTTCAAACCCGGAACCAGCATGATGAACTCCATTAATCCGATCTATGGAGGAGTTCTTACAAAAATGAGTTTGCCCAGCCTGGTGTGGCCACCTTGGAGTATGGAGGAGATGCCGTTTCTGCCCCCAATTCCGGATAATAGCTATCTTCTGACTTTCTCAGACAACAGTAATCAGCTTTTTGTTATTTCCAGGGGTGCCCGCATGTTGTATCGACTCAACCTAAATACACAGAATGTGAATACAGTAGGCCCCTTTTCTCTTCAACTCCTGGAAAATTCTATGGATGGTGCCAGCAACTCAAGCGCAACTATCCCTGCCCAAAACGCGGCCCTGAGGTATGGGATCGCCGATGAGAGAACTGAAGTTTTGCAAGAAAGTACTTTCATTAAACCTAACCCCGTCACCGTAAATAAATTAAGCATTTCTCACAAATCCGGAATAGATGTTGTGGATGTAATAAATGTATCTGGTCAAAGCTTGTTGCATCAAAAAGCCTTTAGAAGCACGAGCATAGACATTTCCCTACCGTCAAACACGGCGACAGGTAGCTATCTCATCCGGATCGTGGGTAGTGATGGAAAGATTGTAACAAAAAATATTGTAGTAGAATAGTTTTCAGTACTTGCAGGTAGGGGTCAATGCGCTTGGCTCCTACCTGTTTTTGCTACAATGGGTTTCACGGTAGTACGGGTGGATCGAAATATTAATTGATTTATTCCGGTATCAGGGTGTATTCATTCAAGGTTCCTCCTGTTTTATGGTTTGGTGTTTCTCTTCTCAGCACCAGCTTATTGGCCTCCCAGCGCACGAGGGTAAATTCTATCGTACCGCCTGTTCCGTACGGAATTGGCATTAACCCGTTGAATGTAAGTTTTGAATTGTCATCAGTCAATACCCAGGTTCCTGCAAACTTCTCGCCGGATAATTCGGTGAATTCTATACTTGCTACACCGAATTTCATCCGGTAATTACTGTACCCCGGATACACATTGCCTGCCGAACCTGCCCGATAAACAACAGTTGCTCCCTCTTTTACCTCTTGGGCCTTCCAGATTCGGTTGAGGTCTGGTCCCGGAATCGGTGTTTTGCATTGATTAAAAAGTCCGACAGCCAAAATGCCAAGCGCCCAGAATATCGTTTTTATTTTCATCGTTGGAGCAAGTTTAATATTTGATAAATCTGAAAAACCGAGTGAACTTTTCGTTACTCAGTTTTAATACGTAAACTCCTGAATTCATGCTATTTATATATAATTTAACATTTCCATTACTCACTAGCTGAATGGATTTGTGCGTTAAAACCCCTTTTTCATTTATAAGTTCAAGATTCACCTTTCCTGCTTTAAGTCCGGTAACAGATAACTCTTCTAATACAGGATTAGGAGATAAAATCAGGTTCTCTGCCTGGCTAGCTACTGCTGAAATCACGATAATTACAGAAACCGTATTGGAGTAATCAGATTCCTTTACGCCTGATGCAATGGCCTTTACCCGATACAGGTAACTGGTTTCAATCCGGAGATTCTCATCTGTAAACATCATCACGTTAGTAGCAACCTCTCCTATTTTTGTATACTTCCCGTTGTTAGTGGACCTTTCAATAACAAAACCGGATTCCGACGATGAATTATCCCGCCAGCTTAGTTTTACGGTATTAGCAACCGTATTTGCAACCAGGTTATCAGGAGCGCTTAGTTCTGTGGAAGCCTTTAACGTTGTAGCATCCGCAACGTTTGAATACCCCGATTTTCCCGCGGCATTTACCGACCTGACCCGGTAGTAGTACCTGGTTTCGGGTTGCAAACTGGTGTTCTCATAAGAACCAGAATTGGCCGCAGCATCAGTAATCTTTGTAAAAGTTTTTCCGTCAAGTGACCGCTCGATCTCAAAACCCGTTTCATTATCAGACCCATCCGTCCATTTCAGGTTGATTTGACTGGATGAAACCGCACTTGCAGAAAGACCTGTTGGTGCCGTTGGAGCAGTGACAGGAGCCTTTAACGTTGTAGCATCAACAGTGTTGGAGTAGGCAGAGGGTCCCGCTGAGTTAATGGCTCTGATTCGGTAATAATATTTGGTTTCGGGTTGCAAACTGGTGTTCTCATAAGAACCAGAATTGGCCGCAGCATCAGTAATCTTTGTAAAAGTTTTTCCGTCAAGTGACCGATCGATCTCAAAACCCGTTTCATTATCAGACGCGTCCGTCCATTTCAGGTTTATTTGACTGGATGAAACTGCACTTGCAGAAAGACCTGTTGGTGCCGTTGGAGAAGTAACAGCAGCCTTTAACGTTGTAGCATCAACGGTGTTGGAGTAGGCAGAAGGCCCTGCTGAGTTAATGGCTCTGATTCGGTAATAATATTTGGTTTCGGGTTGCAAACCGGTGTTCTCATAAGAACCCGAATTGGCCGCAACATCAGTAAGCTTTGTAAAAGTCTTTCCATCAAGTGACCGCTCAATCTCAAAACCCGTTTCATTATCAGACGCGTCCGTCCATTTCAGGTTTATTTGACTGGATGAAACTGCACTTGCAGCAAGACCCGTTGGTGCAGACGGTGGTGTTACAGGAGATTTTTTAGTTGTTGCATCCGCAGTATTCGAATAGGGCGACTGGCCCGCTGAATTAACTGCACGGATCCGATAGTAATATGTAGTGTTAGGCTTTAAGCCTGTGTTTTCAAATGAGGTCGCGTTTGCTACTGTGTCACCAATTTTGGTAAAAACCTGTCCATCTGGAGAGCTTTCTATTTCAAACCCCGTTTCATTATTCGATGTATCCTCCCAGTTGAGAGAGATTAGCGTGGAAGATACCGCAGCCGCAGAAAGGTTTTTCGGAGTACCCGGTTTTGTTGCCAGCGTTGTCGCATCAGCTGTATTAGAGTATTCCGAATCGCCCGCTTTATTGACGGCTTTTACCCGATAATAATATTTGGTGTCTGCCAAGAGGCCTGTATTCTCAAATGAGTTGACATTCGCACCAACGTCAACAATTTTTACAAACGTTTTCCCATCCTGAGACCGTTCTATCTGAAAGCCTACCTCGTTGTCTGAGGCGTCTGACCATTTAAGGTTGATTTGACTGGTAGAAAAGGCATTAGCAGCGAGTCCGGTTGGGGCCTTCGGGATCGTGACCGGTGCGGCTAATGTGGTAGCATCCACAATTGTGGAATAAGGAGAAGCTCCTGAGCCATTCACCGCCTTTATTCGATAGAAATATTTTGTACTCGGCGTCAATCCTTTGTGCTGGTAAATAGTTGTTCCAAAAGCCACATCAGCAATTTTGGTATATGGTCCGCTTGCCAAAGGGGCACTCTCAATTTCATAACCCGTTTCATTATTGGAGGTTGTTTCCCATTTGATTTCAATTTGCGACGAAGATTTGGCCGTGGCAGATATATTGGAGGGCGCTAGTGGTACGGGTACGAGGGTTGTAGCATTTACCACGTTGGAATACTCTGAGTAAAGTAGCGTTTTTCCTGAGCCCGATTTGGCTCTTATCCGATAATAATACTTCGTTTTAGGACTCAGACCAGTACTTTTATAGCTGGTGACATTCTCAGCGACATCCGCAATTTTGACAAAATCTTTGTCGTTTGGTGCGCGCTCAATTTCAAATCCAGCCTCGTTATCAGCATTGTCTTTCCAGGTCAACCCGATAGCATCAAAAGAAGCTGCAACCGCTGTAAGTTCTGTTGGCGGGGAAGGGTAGGTGGAAACCAAGGTGACCACATTGGAATAACCAGATGTGGAAGTCACGGCGATGTTGGTTCCAATATAGGCCCTGACGCGATAGTTGTAAGTTGCGTGAAAAGCATTCGGGTCCGTAAATGTTACATCGTTGGTGCTTGTTGAACCAATCTGTGCATACGCACCCCCGTTTGACGAGCGGAATATTTGAAACCCCGTTTCGTTATTAGCGTTATCAACCCACGTCAGATTAACCCGGTTGGCATCACTTGCAACTGCGGCCAATGAAGAAGGTGCTGTTTGCGAATACGACAAGTGTATGCCTGAAAGCAGCATAACCAGTGAATAAAATATATTTTTCATGATCCTGGTATTATAAAGCTAAAATCAAAATGACAATTTTACCGTTTCCGCAAAAGCAGAGGATTCGCCGTTTGCATAATTCACTCTGGATGTGTACTGATAAACGACCCCAGGTTTTGCATTTTTATCTACGTAACGGCCCTTACTACCTTGCACAGAGCCAATATTTTCAAACGCGCCACCTTCCTGGGCTCTATAAATCGTGACGCCTTTGCTTCCGGATGGATTGTTCCATACCAACTCCACCTGCTTCGTCGTCGTATTGTATGTCGCTTTAAATCCTGCGGCTCCTGCCTGTCCCCGAAAATCCGGAATGCGGACCTGTAATAAGGTTGGCTTCGTAGAATACAGGCCGGCATCATCAACAGCCATCAACTGGTATTCATACTGTTGACCCGATTTTACAGTCGTATCTGCAAAGTTTTTTTGACCATTTATTCCAAATATTGCGATCTCTTTAAATCCTCCCGAAGTCAATTCTCTCCGTTTGAGAATATGCCGAACCACATCCGACGAAGAGCTTGGGATCCATTCGAGCGTGAGCCCTTTGTTTTCCAGTTTGTATTTTTTGAAAACCGGGCTTGAAGGTGGCACGATATCCGGTTTCACCACTTCCAGCGTATCCGAAAACCGGGAGGTATTATTGTTTTTATCAACCGCTCTGACCGTATAGAATATTTTCTCCGTTAAAGTCCAGAGTCTGAGTGTATCGGAAAACTCGTTTGAGAACATTGCCTTATTTACGGCGGTGGTGAAGTAGTGATCGCGCTGATTGGCGTAAGACACGATGTACCCTTTTAAATCCTTTTCTGAATTCTTTTTCCATTGTAACCTGAGTATACCATTGGTGTCGATTTTTGCGACCAGCCCGGTTGGCGCGGCAGGCGGTATACTATCTACAAGAGCGCTGAATACTGAAAGAGAAGCTGCTGCATTGTTGGCCGTATCAGCAGCAATCACCAGATAGTAGTTGGCGGTCTCCGTCGCGGGGTTTTCGTCAATGTAACTGCGGGATGAAACGGGCAATGATTTTTCAAAAAGGGGTTTGAAACCAACCAGCGGATCGGTGCTACGGCCTACATAAAACCCAGCCAGATCGCCTGGATCTGTGGCTTCCCAGGTGATATTGACTTTGCCATCGGCTAATGACTTTGCCTGCACATTTACAGGCTGTACAGGCGGTGTTCGGTCACGCCCCATGGCTCGCACAGGTTCACTTGCCGGGCTCTCTTCCCCAAAAGCAGTTATTCCAATTAGCCGGTATTGGTATGGAATGTAGTTTCCTACTGAATCCGCATAGGTAAACTCTGGTTTGTCTTCGATATCCGTGGCCATATTCAGATATGGCTTTTTGTTAAGACGGGTGTAGATTTTGCCGTCCAGCGAACGCTCAATATAATATGCAGTAAACAAAGGATTATGAAAAATTTTGTCCCAACTCAAAGTAACCTGATGCTCCTTTTCAGACTGTACCAGTAAAATCGGTTGAGGAATATTATCAATTGTCCGGGTTTGAACCAACACCAAAGCAGTATCTACGGGAAGGTAGCCCGTTAGCTTTTCCGCCGAGGACAGTTTGTAATAATATCTCTTTCCTGCCTCAGCCGTGGAATCGACGAAGCCCAGCCCGGCCGCTTTTGCCGTTTCGAAATCGAGATCTGCCGAAAGCAGTGTAAATGAATAGCGGTTGGTAAGTTCATCGGCTTTTAACACCAATGACGATTCGCTGTCTGTAAATTTTTTACCAAAAATAGCCTGCGCAGCAACGAGCGCATAGTCATTTTCGTTTCCGAGTGTGGCAAAGCGTTTCCAGTTTTCCAGAGGATCGGGTTTAATCGGTTGCCTCGCCAACGGAACCGGATTAACGCCAACGCCATTTGCTCCCACTTCCAGACGTTCCAGAAGGTAGCCCGTCCGGTTTAGCAAAGTCCATGCACCGGCACGAGACGGGACCCAGCGCAACCGGACTCCCTTGTTCGTGTACCGAGCCGCCAAAGTGAGCTTTACACCGTCTGTATCTTTACGCGGCTTGGCTACCTGCGCTTCTGCCAGCAGCACGAGCATGAGTAAGCAAATTGTGATATATATCGTTTTTTTGAACATAGCTGTGTTTATCTGATATACTGCATTCCGGTTAACCTGATCGGTTTGGTTCGATAGGAACCTTTGCGTGTCGGGACCCAGAAAATAAACTCAATGGGCTGTAACCCTTTCGCGTCCAGAAAAGGATCGGATACAGCCGGTGCTGTCTCTCCCCAGTCGGCAAAAGGGCGGGCATCCTTCTCCATAAAAAACAGGTCAAAGCCTTCCCATTCCATGTCTGTAAGTGGTTTTATTGTAGCAATCCGCTGACTGTAAACCTTCAAATCGCTGCTACGAGGAACTTGATTCTTGAAATTCAAAAGGTTATTATTCATAAAACTCAGCCTCTGCTGGATATAGACATTTGTTTTGTCCCGAATCAGGGTTCTGCTGCCGGTGCCTGTGGTCGGTGATAACGGATCAGCGCTTTTACCATCGGACATTCCGGCATTAGCAAAGGCTATCGTAGCCGACATGGAAGCAGCAGATACATTTACAGTGCTTGCCCCCGAGATGTTGCCAACTGTAACGTTCATACCCGTCCCACTGCCTGGCGTAATCAAACGATCCGACAATGAAATGCTTTTGGCGAAATAAGGATAGTAAAAAAGCACTCCGGAGGCAGAACTTCCTTCTTCCGACTCAGGCACAACCGGTACATGCGCGTATGTTTTGATTTTATGATCCGTTTCAACTGTCAGTTTCAGATAATCACTCGGCTGGATTGGATCCATTGCATCCCGAAGCATGCCGCTATTGGGCCACATCGGGACATTATTCAAATAAGTATATGTTGTGTAAGAAAATGTTTTTGTGAATCCGGTCTCAAAGGGTTTGTATCGGGAATAGATCCTTTTGTATTTGTCAAATTTGCCATGAAACGGACTTCCTGCCGAAACCTGGTCCCAATTCGGGAGACGCATCTGGATCAATATTTTATTATTTTCCAAACCGGTTTTCTGCCGGGCTTCGTCCAGGGTTACAGGTAAATCGCCTACCTCGAATGGCTCTCCGGATTCCAGCTTCCAGGTGGTTTGTACCCCCGCTGACAGGTCCTGAGCCAGGCTGGCATTTAACTTTTCACGGTGGTTGTTATATCGGCTTGTCCGGAAGCGGTAACTCGACAATACGAATTCGGCTGGCTCAGCAGTGGAAACCGAAGGGCCGCCCACGAATTGATTTTTCCTTGTTATTACGGTAGCCGAAACCTCATTTCTTCCATTTCTCAGCTCTTTTTTCTTGTCAATAGCCTGCACTTCAGGTGCCGAGGACTCCATGGCTTGGTTTGCAATCGGGCCGCCGATTCCCCGGATATAACGTACGATTTTCAATGTGTAATTAGCGCTGTTAGCCAGATCAGGAACGTCAAACTCGAGTGATCCGCTATATGCTCCACCATTTGGAAAGGCTTCAAATTTCGCATTCTTCCTGATCACATTTGCCGCCTGCGCAGGATCAGATCCTGCAGCATCAGGAATAAACACTGCCGCATAACGAACTTCGCGGCCCATTGCTCCCACAGCAATGTTGGGAGGATATGTTCCGGTTGCTGCATAACGACCATCTTCGGTGTTGGTGAACAATTCGCTCTGGCGATGTTTGATATACCCCTTTTTACCCACAGAACCAGTGAATGCTTCTCCTTCGTAATCGGCCTGTTCCAACCCTTCATTTTGCAAAAAGTAACGCTGGTTCACAATTGGCCAGGTTTCTGTTTCAGCCAGAACAAGGGTATTAGGGCGTGGACCCGTGGTGAAAGAGGTTGTGTCCGACTCCCTGAACGGCTTGCCTGTAGTCCGGTCTATAACCAAAACCGGAGATCCGCTGGTGGTTTCGTTTACCTGTACCTCCACGATTGCCATGTGCTTTTTCCCTCCCGCCAAGTTATTGCTCGGAGTGAGAACACCCACAATGTCGTCTCGCTCCTGCGACAAGCTGGCAGATATTGCACCACCACCACTACCCATTTGACGAATCTTGTAATTTGCAATGAATGGGGTAAACATCTTTACGTTTCCATCCTTATCCTCAATATCAAATTCTTGATCCATTGGCAAATTGAATGCCGTATTGACCTTCGCAAAAGTAGAAACGTCCGTGCTGCCATCTTCCGGGCTCATTTCGGATATAAACTGAATATCTCCAAACGGCGAACCGTTCCCGTCGCACTTTGTTCCGACCTCCAAATGGTAATTACACTCGCCCTTCACCAATCCACCCATGACCGAATACCTTAGTCCGGCTCGCCCAGAGAAATAACTTGGATTGGGCAGGAGGGCCTCCATGGCAATAGCTGCCGCCAATGTGGCAAATGATTTCTTTCCTGAAAAGAAAAACAGGTCAACCTCTATACCAAAATCTCCATCAAAACCAGCATAAGCCTGCCCTTTTGCGTACCAGCCGCCATTAAACCCACGCTCTTCCCCGCCACAAAACACGGCTGTATTGGGCTTGGAAAAATTAATATCAACACCAATGACCAAATGCACATTGGCATAAAAAAGAAGGAATTTACTATTGGCTTGAAAATCCACCTGAGCGCCAAAAGCAAGCCCTTTCCCAGTTTTATATTTTTCCAGATCGGCACTTCGGTTGGCACGTTTATCTGATCGCAGTGCGGTTCCGCTTTGCAGGCTATTACCACCGGTAGGCATTGCCAAAAGATCCTGAATAAACTGGGGCAACGGAGGTAACTCGGTAGGTACATCATGCCCCACCATCAGATATGCGTTCATATCCAACTTTATATCTTCTGTCAGCTTCGCAGTAAGCCCGATCCGTTGCTGCAATGTTCCCAGCCTGAAGTACCATTTCCCAGTATGATCAAAGTACAATTGTGCCTGCCCAGCTATCTTATTAGGACCAGACCCTACAAGCACGCTGGCCATATCCACCATCACCTCAAGGTCTCCGGTAAAATTCCAGTCGCCGCCATTGTGGTTATAAAACAGGTCCACCGTTGCCTTTATGGATGGATCCTCCCGTTTGTCGAGATCCTGCAAAAGATAACCATTACCTACAATGCCCGCTCTGCGAAGTCCCCAGTCGGCGTTGAACTCCACTTTTATGGCCACATCCATGTTGAAAACCGTCTCGTCACCCTGCAAGGCCAATACAGCTGCCACACTAAGGCCTAGTCCGGCAGACTGATCGGCAACGTAGGTAACGCCGGAAGGCGGTACGTCATTAGGATCATCTGGTTCTTCGCTATGAAGTACCTCCTGCGCCTTGATGGCTGCGGCCTCGCGATCCATTGCATTGGGGTTGGCCATTGTCATGTGATACCAGGCGCCTCCGCCGAATGCCCTTAGTTCCAGAGCTGGACTAATCGGAATACCATCTTTCAGGTAAACCATCCCATCCACAAACCAGTAGCGGTAATAACCAGCAGCAGCCACTTCGCCACGGCTGCCAAACTGAGCAGTCAGCCGTCCCGAAAGGCTCATAGGCATGGTTACGGCAATATTTCCTTTATAACCTTTGTCACCACCGGTATTGTAATAAATAACTTCCCCCTTCAGGTCAAATCCGCTGAAATCGCATGCGATACGGATCGTGTCCAGTCTGATATGATCATAGCTCACATTCGTTGGTATTACACCTGCCATCTCCACATTCCCGAAAATAGTAAGCCCAATGGCTGCCTTGAAACCCATATCGCTCAGGTTGAGCTCTGCGCCAATTTTAAGGCCGGGCTTGCCTTCTTCATTGACAAAATCAAAACCGGTAATGGAAATAGGCAACCGGCCTGCACTGTGCTGCGGGGAAGCAAACGCCATCACCGGATTGGCTTCGCCCTCACGTTCTGTCCAGTTGATTTGCTTAAAAATAAAAAAGCCGGAGCTGTCTGTATCGAAACCGAATTTTTCGAATTTCACCTCATTCAGTTTCATGTCCATGAGGTCGTCCAGATTGTCCATGACCGGGTTGGACTGTAGACCCAGATAGCCGTTGAGCTCTCCTTTCAACCGCAAGCCGCTTTTACCCGGCTCCTTCCGGCCCAATTCAAACTTGATATACGAGGTCTGATCCAGCTTCACATCCAACAGCCAGAGTGACATTTTGAGCGGATCTTCTTTGACCCTGATATTGCAGGCATAAGCCGGTTTGTTATCCGCCGTGGTCACCATCATGTCGTAGTCCAGAAAATTACCAGGATCGAAATTGGGGAGACGCAACCTCCCTTTCAGCGTTCCCGAAAATGTTTTGGTTTGAATGACTGAAAGCGCTATTTCATCAATGGTAAAATCCCATTTGGCCCCGCCAAGCGCCAGTACATTCTCTCCCGCAATGGAAACCGACACGCCCGTTTTGTCAATGATCAGGTTTTCGATTCCAAACTGCGCGCTTTCGTCATCATCGTCGTGTTGGGTCAGGTCTTTAGGAATGCGTACGAGTACATCCTTACAATAGATTCCCCGCCAAAGGTTGCGCATAGACGGTGGGCTGTTGGCCGGAAACCATGGTTCATATACGTAGCCATTCGGAAACTCCATATTATTTGGATTTGCCAGATCGGACAAATCCAGGGAGGCATTGGTTACAGTAAATCCCCAGCCGTCGAGATCCGCGATCTGAAACGGACCACTGAATCCGATCTGTGCGATCATGCCGGTTTCCGTTACAGAAGGTTCATTTATTTTATCAATGTGTGCATAGCGGTCAAAACGTAGTTTGAAGAGCCCCGATACTTTATCAGCCCCTTCGATGATTTTTCCATGACCATTTTCGGGCAGCAACACCGTTCGCGGGAAAGTAAGTTGCCCCGCTAATTGCACGCTCACCGTGTCGCATTTAAACTGCAGAAATGTCGCATTCGCGTAATTGGAGCCCGAAGGATCGCCGGTAAACGAAAATTCATAGGCGCTTCCCTGATTAACCATGATGTTCTGGTCCAGGACAAACGTAGCTTCATTACCAAACCTTCCAGGCAATAGACAAACCTCTCGTGCAGAAACCGCGAAAGGCTGCCCGTCTGCAATATCCAGCGGCGGCTCCCAGGCAGCTTTGGCCAATGCAGTTGCTTTCGTGGGAAGAAAAGTGATTTTATCTAGTTTTAAAACGACATGATGACCGCTCATGGTAAAGTCGACACCAAGCGGTAAAGACAATGGCTGATCATTGATGAGCTCCACGAGCGTCAGCAATTCGCTTCCGCGGCTCAGGGTCTCTGTTTTGCCGGTAGTTGCCTGCAGGTAATTTTTGCCATCAGCCACATAAGCCACCGCCTTCAAATCTGTAAAGGAGACGTTCAGCCGGGCGGAATAACCCATCAGCGAAAAATCAAGCATTGTTGCCTTGCCGGAATAAGGACCACCGGCTGACCCCGAGATTTCACTCACCTCCATCACAAAGTGGCCCACCTTTACGTAGTCGCCAACTTTGATTGCTTTTGTAGCCCCGGTCGGCAGCACCACTGTTTCACAATTTTGACATTCGACCTCAGCAACGGGAGGCCTGTCGAACAGACTGGTATTTCCCGCTACAGGGCTGTCGCCGATCGTAAACTGCCAGATCTCGCTACTGTTGTAAGAGGTGGTATCGTTTTCACTCTCCGGGTTTTTCAGCCATTTGATGCGCCAGTAATAGGTGCCGTCTTTAGTGAAGTTGAAGGTAGCCTGTTCTTCCTTGTATAAAAAATCCAGCTGCTCGTCCCAGTTTATCTGTTCATTTTTAGTGCTGGAATTGAGAAGAACTTTTTTCAATACCACCGGCGCAGACCTGAATTTAATACTGTCGGTTTTGCTGAAATCGTTCAGGGTTGATACCTCCAGAATGGCCTTCTCCGAAACCGAAACATCAAAACTCCCCAAAGGTTTATCATCTTCTTTCTGAACAATATCATGAAGCATCATCCCGGATATATCGTGGCGGTTGGCCGTCTGATATTTGAAAGTAATATCTCCCTTCTCTTGGTTGGATTTGTTTTCAGGAAACGCCGGAAGTGGCTTATCCATACCGAAAATGAAGCCGCCGCTTAAATCTTGCTCAATATCAACTTCTCTTTTGGTCGTTCTCTCAGTAAGGGTAATGCTAGCATTCCAATTGTAACTCTTACCACGAGTCATATTCGTGATGTAAAAATCCTTGTAGACCTGCTTGTCGTTGGATGCGTGACTGATTGCAATTCGACGTGCTTGCTCTGCGGTCAACGGAGGAGAAGCGTCGGTGAGAATTTGCTGTGTTTCCAGTGGCGATCTGTTAAACCATTTGAGTCTTCGCGGTAAAACGACAGTTCCACCTCCCTCTTTTGAAATTTGAAAATCAGATTTAAACTGGATTATATTTTCCTTCGTGGGATCGAAATCATCTCCCAGCCTCACCACCACAGGCATACCCAGATAGGGCATGTATCCTTGCTGCGGATATGCTGTAAGTGCCACAGATGTGCCAGGAGCCCTTTTTGCTGTAGCCTGTGTTCCGCTCTCGCCAAACCAAAAAGAAGCCACCTGGCTATAACCACTATTTTTTATTGTTCCGTTCGCGATGGTCTGAGCCTGTACGCGCACTGCATAGCGATGAGAAGCTTCAAAAGCCACGTTCAGTTGTCCCGCAGTTCCTACTGTGACCGAGGTGGTTGATAATCCACTTTTTTCAACAATCGCAAATGGATTATTGTCAAAAGCGGTGTTTGGATCAAGCTCACCAACCTGAGAATTTTGTCCCATATCACCCATGTCTACGATCTGAAGTTTGTAGGCAACCCCTCCACCTACAACAATGGCAGGGCTCCACTGGATAACGAACGGCATTGGATCGAAAGGCACGACTACACTTTCAGAAGCGTCCACTATTGGTTGCCCGCCAATAAGTGTAAGTCGTGGAGGCTCGGCATATTGAGTCTTTAAATTAAGGCAGCTCCCGATATTGGATTCTGATAACTGTGAGGTGTAACCATCTGCGATGTCTGCGTCAAAGACTACCACACACAATTTGTAAAAACCCTCAGGCACAAAGCCTCCGGTAAGCAGGTCATTCCGGTCCAGCCCAATTGTTTCAATTGAGCCCTCACTAAAAAAATTGGTCAGATTAGAGCCAAACAGGTTATATGGAATCGTACCATCCAGTTGGATAGCCGTGTTGGTTCTGGCTAAAATTTGCACACTTTGATCTTGATTTACCAGCGTAGCCATCAGATTAACCCGTTTGCTTTCTCGCCCGGTGAGTTGGTGCACCGTAGCTTGAAGCTGATCCCCTATTTCCAGAAGATTGGACAGCTTGCCATCAAAATTTTGGTTTATTCTGGGCCGTACAATCTGTACCTTCACGCTATTTTGACCAAAAGCGAAAACGTTCAGGAAAATTAAGATAGTGACCAGTAAACATTTATGTGCTTTCATCATGGTATCAGTATTATCAAAAGCTATATCCGTAAGTGAGCGTACCACGCCATTCGTTGAAGGTTGGCGTCAGCGATGTGTTGCTCTTATTTCGTAAAATATTCCCCCCCATCGAAAACGTTTGTTTGCCAAAGCTGTAGCCCAAATTGCCGTTAAATGTGAGCGTTGTACCATCCTGCTGCCCATTGGTCTTGCGTAAATAATAGGTCCCGCTCACCATCGGTCTGAGTTTCTTGTCAAAAAATGGAATACTGACCGAAACCGTTGGCCCGAAAGTCATGATGTTGTAATCGGGTGTTTTGGTTTTGTTCCAATTGACATTTAACGAGGCGGTCGACTGGGTTTCGACGGCGGTGAGCGAATAGCCCAGGTTGCCATATAGCGACGCCACGTCGGTGAGGCTGCTTGTAAAGCGGTTCTTGTCTTTGGCATCCTGCACGCCCCCCGACAAATTCATACTATGTACCTGATATGTATTCGTTTCCGTAAATGCTGCGTTGAATCCGTAGCTGCTGTTGACGATGCTGATGGCCGTGGTATCGTTGAAAAGATCCCCCGTGCCGCGGTTTTGATTGGTTCCGTAATTGGCATAATTCACACCGATGTTCAATTTTTCGGAAAGCTGCCAACCCAGATTAAGTGATCCAATCTTCCGGTAAGTGGTTGCATATTTTTTGCCTTTGAGGTTGTCACGGCCCACTCCATACGACCCACTCACCGAAACCTTATTATTGAGCAATCCGAAAGAGGGAGAAATGGTCCATTGTTCGTTATCATTGTTAAAAAAGAATGCGCCAAGAGACTGAAAGTCCTGCCCGATCCGCTCGTAACGGGCAGCAATGCTTCCAATTCCGAAACCATACGAAAGTGACGCCCTACCTGCAGAATAAATTCCTGTTGTGGAATTTATTTCCAACAAACCGGAAGCCTTTTTTAACCACTTTATGTCGGTTTCCGATGTGCTGCTGCTATCCAACCTGCTTGCATAGAGGTTTCTGGTTAAGGCGCTTACCGCTCCGTCGGCGATAAAAGTTAGTTTTTTGAGGAGCTTAAGTCTGGTTTTGAAACCCAGCACAGCATTCTCCATTGGTGTGACTTTGGTATTAGTAACAGGCCGTTTGATGGATCTATAGTCGTCGTATCCCTTGAAAAATGACAGATCAAAAAAGTTTGCTGTCTTACCAATTCCAATTTTGAAAGCATACGCCATCCTTTTGTAAACCGGGTAAGTGCGGAAACTACGTGTTTCTCCTGAGAGCGTATCCTCAGATACAGCCCTGTTGATACGTCCCGCCATTACGCCAAACCTGAAAATACCGGGATTCGCTTCAAGCCCCCCACCGAGCATATTCACTCCCGCTAGTGTAAAGTCAGAAAAACGGACGTTGCGATACCCAGCATGAAGCGTAATCCATTTGTAATGAGGACTTACCCCATATCGGTTAAACGGTTGTGCATAACGCCGCTCCTGCTCACTTACAGTCATGGAAAAAGGCAATGATATGCCGTAAATGGAAACAACTGGTGCACCGGTAATATACCAACTGAATGGTTGCCTGCGACTTGCAATGCCCGATGTGCCATAATACCACATCCCTGCTGAGATATTCCCTTTGATAGTGAAAGGCTTAGCTCCCTTGAATGACTGTACATCTTGAGCCCTGCCATTGCAGACTGTCAGCATTACAATCAAGAGAAGGGAGTAGATTTTTGGCATAAAATCCTGGATAAAACAATTTGGAAACGAATCTGGTTTGTTCCTCTGTAAAATTGGGTTGGATATTGGTATTCGGCAATCGCTAATATTAGTCATATGAGCAAACGGTTTAAACCAATTGCTGCCTGAGTGCCTTGGTTACAGCAGCGGTGGCAGAAGTCACGCCAATCTTTTTGTAGATGTTCTTTAAATGTGTGTTCACGGTGAAAAAACTGATCGAACATACAGCTGCAATACTCTTGTAGCTGTTCCCTTCCACCAGAAGACAAAGTACTTCACGTTCACGTTTGGATAATAAGGTGTTACTGTCTTTCATGATTGCCAATTTTTCAGAATAGTGTTTCGAATCCGTTAAATGATTGACCGTAAACTGATCTTCACGGCGTCACAAGACATGCCGCCGTTTTTCCCAACCAATATGGAAATTTGAGATTAAACCCTCGCCAGCACAATCCCCCATTGGGTGATTTTATTGTCCGGCAGAGGCTTGATCTAATAAGGTATGCAGCAAAACTAGTTTTTTTGAGATCCCCGGGGCCGCTGCATATGCTTTAAAATAGTTGCTTTTTATATTATTGCTTCGCAATCAATGATTGAATTATTGCTTTACGATCTTCAGTGTTTTTCTGTTTTGTTTCCATAGCACCTCCAACAAATAAATACCTTTTGGTAAGCTGGTTGTTGGTAATGACAACACTTTCAGACAGGTTTTAGCAAATTTTTTTGTTAGTACCACCCTTCCTTTCATATCCAGCACCCTCACTGAGACCTCATCGCACTGGCTGGTTCCGAACAGCACGGTAGCATTGTTTTCAACCGGGTTACCCATCAGTAAAATTGGATCTTCATCGCTCTGGAAAGGGTTTTTTACCGATAAGAGTCGACTGAAAGTGTACGTTTCATTCTGGTCAAACTGCTGTAACCGGTAATAGAAGTTCTCGCTTTTTCGATCAATTCCCGAAAGATCGTCGGAATAGTGGTAAGCAGTCGTATTGGAAGTGTTGCCCGCCGATTGCACCTGTGCAATGTTTTCAAATTTTTTCCCATCAAAGCTCCTCTGAACGCTAAAATGGCTGCTGTTCACTTCACTTGTGGTTTGCCATTGGAGCTCTACCGTTTTATTTTCAATTGCAGCGGAGAAGGAAACAAGTGTTACAGGTAACGCACCCGCCTCGCCGGCAGTAACAAAAAAGCCACTAAAACCAGTCACGCTGAAGGAAACACTCCAGTAACCTTCGCTCCCACCTCTTCCTGTATGCCAGGTAATATCCTCCTCTTTCGGATCAATTAAAGTGAATCCGCCTGAATAGTCATCCGGGGTCTTCAACGGAGGCGGCAAGAGGCCAATTATGTTATCGGGCCCAGGGTGAAACTGGTTGATTCGCAGGTTCCTCTTCCTTGAATCATCGACAGCGCTTTCGGGTAAGTGAGGCGCCCGTGGGCCAGCCGCTGTATTGTAGCGGTTAAAGTCATCCTGTTTAAAATAGAGCGTTATCCAGGAGGTTGCCGTCAATGCGTTACTGTAAGGCTGAATATCATAATGCCGCGCTACATAAGGCTTTCCATTGTACTCAGGCGCTCCATCCTGCAGATAAACGGTAGCTTCCAATGTGCCCGACAACGCATTTACACCGTTGGGTGTAAGGGTAACAATGGTCTTGCAGTCCTTGGTGATGTTGGTTTCTCCACCGTAGACATTTGTAATGGCTATATCGAAAGACTCTGCCAGTACATTTGCAGAAACAGGCGGTTGTGAAAGTTGATACTCGTAAGGTCCCATATCTACTATCTCGTTGTAAATCCTGGGATTACCTGTAATGTCTTCTGACTCACTGACAGCCTCATTGTTTCCACGGTTAATGGCCGGACTACAGTTTTTTAGATCCAAACCGTCATCGCTGGTAAACCATATGTTATCGGCTCCGTTGAGATCGGCCGGGTTGGAAAACTCAGGATCAACACTCATATTGCCCGTTCCGGCGTACCCTCCCTGAATAATGCTATATTCTGCATCCCGCGTACCACTTCCGCCCCAGGCCGACGAATTCCCCCAGACAATGCAGTTTGAGAATTTCATAAACGTGGTAAGATGATTAAAAGAAGCTCCGCCACTTTCTCCCGTGTTTCCGTAAAACGTACTGTTGATTGCGTAGAAAGCACCCCCAAGGCCATCCATCGCAACGCCGCCGCCATAACTACCGCTCGTATTATTTGCAACCACACAGTTCAGAAGGGATACAGACGAGCCATTGCAATAGAAAGCCCCTCCCTTAGCCGTATTGGAGCTGCCGTTGTCATAAAAAGCGCAACTCTTAAAAATTACCCTGACGGTCTCTAATATAGCGGCGCCTCCTCCCGAATGCTCCCCCAAGAGGACGGGGTCTGCTTCAGTGCCTAGATTCAATACACCCAAACCGTCCGCCGCGCCGTTGCGGACCCTGAATCCGTCGATTGTCACCGGGTGCAAAAGACTATTGATACCATACACAATCAATACATGAAAGCTCCGAAAACCGCTTCCCAGGTCACCGTCCAGGATCGTCGGGTTCTCCGCAGGATTGTAACCGCCGCCGCCCGACGGGTATCCTCCCGTCAACTTATAGCCCCTTTCAATTAAAAACGCAAGTTTCCGGCTGGCGGCGCTGGCCGTGGTACTGGGCTTATAGGTGCCCCTGGCCACCCTGATCTCAGAAACTTTGTCACAATCGTTGGCATATTGAATGGCCTCCGAGAGCGACTCTATAGCCTGAGACCAGCTTGTACCGTTGCCTGAGCTGGTTTTGGACTGATCGACATACAGGATGCCGCCAGTCTGAAAGTCGGAGCAGGCAGGCAAAGCGGTCGCACCAACGCCTTCTTCGGAGCTGATGTGATCATTGACCATAATTTTGGAAATACGCGCCCCATCATGTGCAAAAAGTTCATGCACCAGGGTAATTGTAAAGACTAGAATGAGGTAAAAAATCTTGGTTTTCATAATTCCCAATGTTTAAAAATTTATGAAGTGATAAAAGAATGCTTTTGCGGATCGCCGTGCTATTGGGCTTCGATGTAAAATTCAGGATGATAACATTCCCGGTCAATCGCTAAGATTAGCGATTTGATTAAACGGTAGTTAGCTGAAGGACGCAAAAACTGTTCAAACCACAGAGAACACGAAGTGACGCTCTTAGAACACGAATTTCGAAGTTGATCTACAAAATGGGATACTTATCCACCCATTTCACGCCGGTGTTTGAGAGGAAATAAATGGGGCTACAGAAAATTCAATTTTTCAAGATAGCCCCTTCTGTTGCGCCAGCATCACAGCTTCGCTCCGGCTTGCTACGTGGAGTTTTTTGTAAATATGCTTTACGTGGGTCCGTACGGTCTCGTAACTGATGAAGGCTTTGTCGGCAATGGTTTTATAATTGTGCCCTTCGACCATTAGTTTCAGCAGTTCCTTTTCCCTTGCGCTCAACTGGTAGTCGGTAGCGCCGGGCGATACGAGTATTATGTTTTTGTTCGTGAAAAAGCCAAGGAGTTTTTTAGCGACCGAGGCACTGATAGGGGCTCCTCCGTTGTAGACTTCCGTGATGGCTTCCAGGTATTTATTGGGTGGGTCGTTTTTGAGAATATAACCCGAAGCGCCAGCACAAAGCGACTGGAATATTTTTTCGCTATCGTTAAATACGGTTTGGATCAGGACTTTTATCTCAGGAAATTCCCCGCAAAGCTGCGTCGTTACTTCGATTCCGTTGAGGCCAGGCATCTCAATGTCCATCATAACAACATCAGGCTCACTACGCATTATGTCCTGTTCCCAACGATTCCCATGGGCAAAAACACCGGTACAGATATAGCCTTCGGCACCGTTAAGGATGGCTTGCAAAGCATCCCTTACCAGCTTGTTATCCTCAAATATGGCTACTCTTATGTCCATTGTTTTAAGTTGGTTTTAGATCTTCAAATGTGGTTTATTGAGATCACTGTTTTCAAGCGCCTAAATCGTCCCGCCAAACCGTATTTTTTCCGTTTTTTTTCTTACTCTTATATATATACGTAAACACATTCTTAGTCTTTCCGCACCCTCACTACATCAAAGTTGTATACTCCGACTTATTTTTACAATACCCCATCAGGTGATTTTAGTTGTATCGCTACCGAGGATCCTTCACCTTTACCAGATCGCAGTACCTTTGTCGCACCAATGTCATTTGACCGTTTTTGCATACTATCAAGGCCATTACCTCTTTTTACTGTTGCTACATCAAACCCCTTTCCATTATCCCTCACCAGAAATTCCAGTTTTCCATCCGTTTGCTCTATACATAATTCTAATAAAGTGCCATTGCTGTATTTCACCGCATTGTTGATCGCCTCCTTACAAAACAGATAAATATTTCGTCGACTTTCGATGGGTAACTCTATGGAAGATAACTTTTCGGTTACCTGCACCTTGACCTCCATATTCTTTATCATCGCCATATCTGACGCATATTCTTCCAGCCGCTGCACGAGTTTTTGTAAGCTGTCCTGCCCAGGGTTTATCAGCCACACGATATCATTTAGCTTATTTACCATTTCGGCGGAGGACTGCTGAATAATGTTGAGCGAGTTTTCCACGGCCGATTTATCCGAGGATTTGATCTGCTCTGTAGTTAGATGGCTATACATAGCAATACCGCTGAGTGTGGAACCCACTTCATCGTGCAATTCACGGCTGATGCGGAGGCGCTCGTCTAACATTGCCTGTTTTCCTCTCACCTGTATTTCCGCTATTTCACGGGTCCGTTTTTTCAACAGGATCACCATTCTGTTGATCAGAAACAAAAGGGTTAATGTCATTTGAGGTAATACGCCTAACGCCAAAAGAACGGCATGCATTTGATAGTTGTATCTCATGAACCCGATTTCCAACAATATGGTCACAATGGAAAAGAAAACATAAAAGCTAAAAATGGAGACAAACCACCAAAATTCCCTCTTCTGTTTAAAGACTGCCTCGTATACAGAAACACAAAACGTAGCCCCAAAGCAGATTAACATGATCAGGTAGGGTACCTGAATAATTCGGGAAAATACACCCGGTGTAAACAGGTTGAAATACAAGCCAAAACCCAGAAAACCAATCACAGGATATCCCACAGAAAACACGAGCAGGAGCACATTGAGCAAAGGATAATTGTATCGCGTTTTTAAAATTCGCCTGCTGAATTCAAAGAACCCCGTTGTGCTTACGGCTCCTAAAAAGACAGATGCATTTTCCTCGAACCAGGGGAACGATGACCAGAAGTAAAGAGAGCCAAAACCCGATGCGGCCAGCACATACAAAAAACCGAAGAAAATGTAAACCAGAAACCAGAATGTTTCCCTGGATGGTGAATATGCAAGTATAAATATTGCAGTGATTAGAATGACGAAAATAAATACGAGTGCTGTCAGCAATAAATAATCTTCCCAGATTACCGCCTTACTCCAAGCGGGATCACTTACAGTAAGTGTCAGCGTAATTCCAATTTCCCTTTTCTGGCTCTTTAGATATATTCCGGTCGTTTTTCCGGCAGGAATAATGAAGGGAATAGACAGGGTCCTGTCCATTGATGCACGTAAATCTGCTGGTAACAATGACCCCGTGATCTGCATTGAATCTATTTTGCCGTCCACGATCGCGTACATTTTTGTGAATCCCGCCTGTACATTGTTTAAATAAAGCTTCAGGGAGCGATCAATAGTTCCAGTATTTTTCAAAGGCACAAATATCCAATGCGTTTTGTCAGGGCTAAGGCGATAGCTGGGAACACTTATGGCGGACCATTCCTTGGATCCCAAAAAAAATGCTTTAAACTCGCTGCCAATGCGGTGAAAACAGTGAGGTCCAATTTCTTCGCTGCGAAACTCCGGATTTACAAAGATCGTATCCGCCGACTGCCCGAAAACAGGGTTTAGGTAACAAAAGATAACTGTCACAAAGAACACAATTAGACTTTTAATTTTAAACCCCATTGGTCATATCATTACATATCTCTATATCTCATTCTGGATAGATGGGTTACCAACGCCACATTTTCTGATTTCCCCTTTGTTGAATCGTAAATGGTGTATAATCCCATAACTGCTTGTTTTCCAATTTAGAAAACATTTCCGAACAACTTTACTTTTCAATAGCAGTTTTGATTCATCGGCGTAAATTCGGGTCAGGTTGGGTATGATGGTTTGGGCGAAGCCGCTAATCAGGGCGTTCAATACCAGAGCGATCTGTTATAATTGCGCACTTCGTGCTGATTTCGAATTGCAGACATTTTTGAAAAAAATGATCGTTTAATCCCGGATTGCACAATAGAAATGAGGATGAAATGAAATTTTGTAAACTACCGGCGACGTTCTTTTGCAGGCCTATCGGGATAGGTCTCGCCGACGGGCGTCAAAAACGAACGGAAGGCGGTTGGAAGCAAAATAATATTTCGGCCTATAATCTAATGCGCAATTCCATCTAACTAAAAATGACTCCTTGATCATCAACCGCATATAACTGGTATTTTTGAAGTGTTTTAATTGCGTGGCTGAGTTTTTTTTGTTCAATCTTGTCCTGGATATTTTTTGGTAATTCTGGATTATATGGCTGTTTTTTCATAATCATGTTGTAAATAATGGTTGCCAGTTTCCTGGCTGTTGCTGTAATGGCGACCAGTCGTCCTTTCTTTAGACCCATCTTTCTGAAAAAGGAAGTGAGAGGTCCTTCCTTTTGATTTCCAATCACATTAGCAGCATCGCGAAAGGCGATGGATAAGGCATTTTTGCCTTTTGGAGTCCTTCCACTTAACACGTTTCCTCCGGATATGCGGTTATTGGGTGCCAATCTCAACCACGAAACGAAAGCTTTGGCATTGGGGAATCGATCAAGTGATGTGCCTATTTCAGAAATCAGGCTCAGGATAGTGTTGACGCTTACGCCGTTTATTGCACTTATATCTACGCCATATAGCTTGTAGCCAATTTCCTGAACTTTGAATCTGGGCTGGTTTTTTCCTTTTAATTGCTTGCTGGCCAATTTGAGATCTTTCGGCATTGCTACTGAAGCGAGGTGTTCGGAATAATATTTTTCGATTTCGAAATCCAGACCCTTTATACGTTCTTGCAAAAGGATGAAAATTTCGAAATTGTCTCTTAACTCATACATCAGCTCCTCTTTATAATTTCCGTGCAGCGAGTCTGCAAGTTGCTCCGGCGTTTTTTTTATTCTCGCATTTGCAAATGAGGCAAGTACCTGCGGGTCTTTTTCTCCATCGAGGATAGCACCTATTATCTTTCTCCCACTGACTCCCATAATATCCGATACTGCAACATCGAGACGGATATTCATCATTCTCAGGCACTTTTGCATTCTGTTTACATATTTGGAGCTATCCTGTACAAGTGACTTTCTGTGCCTGCACAGCTCTCTAACTTTGGCCGTAAATGTATCTGGAAGAAAGCAGGAATTTAATAAACCCAATGTATGTAGTTGTTGGATGTGCCTGGCATCTTTCACGTCCGTCTTTCTAAATGCCTTCGTCTGGGTTCCTGGTACTAACAATACATCAAATCCTGCCTCTATTAAAACAAGAAAAAGGCTTTGCCAGTAGCTCCCCGTACTTTCCATCGCAATGGTCTCTACCTGGTTTGCTTTTAGGTAAGCTACAATTTCCAGGTGACTACTATGGCTGATGCCAAACTCCTTTACCTGATCATCATTTTGGCCCACTGCCACAAAATGGCTCCTGGAGCCAATATCAATACCGCAAGCGTGGGCATGGACAACACTCATTTCCAGTTTTTTCATAAACAAAATATTATTGATGGTTTATAAAAGCCGAAAAGGAAATGTATATTTGAAACGAAGATTATTCCATACGGGGTCCAGTAGGCCACCATTTATTTCTTCAAAGACCCGGATCACCTTCCGGGTTTTACATTTCAGCCAGAATGCGGGAGGGGATGATTATACTCACCATTTTGTACAGCGGCTTTGCATCTCGGCAACACAAGTTAGCAATATATTTCTTTCGTAGGCCCCAAAGACGAATACGGGTTAATTGGTTGTATTTTGAAATAGTTCTCAGAAATAACCGCTCTTCCGTGAAATAGGGCCGCAATTCAAATAAAATTTTAAAATAACTTTTGATTTTCTCAAATCTCTTTTCCTATATTTGTAACCATTATTACTTACCTATTTACAGGTAATTTATCTCGATCATGAATTTTACATTTAATACTATTGGTTGGTGGCGCGCACGTCTTAACAGGATGGACGAGTAAGCTACTGTATAGTATAAAATGAAATATACTTTTTCACGGGCTCGCTGTTCTTCCGACAGCGGGCCCTTTTTTGTTACCAACACCATTCACGATAAAAATGAATAAATCAGCCAAAACCTTTTCAATTACAAGCACATACAAAAAGCTTTTAGCAGATACGCTGACTCCGGTTTCCATTTATCTGAAGCTCCGCGACCGTTTTGTCAACACCATTTTGCTGGAAAGCTCGGACTACCATGGAAATGAAAACTCATTTACCTATATCTGCTGTGATCCCGTTGCATCTTTTAAGCTAAACAACAACCTGGTAACCGAATTTTTTCCAGACGGAGAAAATAAAACATACCAGCTAAAAAAGCCCAAAGACGCTGTACAGGCGCTGTATGGCTTTGCGCAAAGTTTTGTTTCTGAAAAAAGTAAGTTTCCATTCATTACCAATGGACTTTTCGGTCATATGACTTACGATGCGGTGACTTACTTCGAAGACATTGCTATTCAACCCGCCAGTACTAATCCCGAAACAGAAATTGACCAGATATTCTATCAGGTTTACCGATATGTAATAGCGATTAACCATTTTAAAAACGAGCTATATATTTTCGAACACCAGTACGGTGATACTTCAACGGAAAGTGGCCTGGAACAAATTGAAATCCTGATAAAGAACCGGAATTTTCCGAAGTATGATTTTAAGATCGTATCTGAGGAAACTTCCAATGTCACAGACGATGAGATGCGAAAAGTGATCCAGCAGGGGATTGATCATTGTCTCCGCGGAGATGTGTTTCAGATCGTTCCTTCCCGTCGCTTCAGCCGAGATTTTCGAGGAGATGAATTCAATGTCTACCGGGCGCTGCGGTCGATAAACCCTTCTCCATATCTATTTTACTTCGATTATGGTAATTACAAAATATTTGGCTCTTCTCCTGAAAAACAGATATTTATAAAGAATGGCCAGGCCGAAATTCATCCGATCGCGGGCACTTTCCGCAGGACCGGAGACGATCAGGCTGATGCTGAGGCTGCTCAAAACCTGTTAAACGACCCTAAAGAAACTGCTGAACATGTAATGCTTGTTGATCTGGCGCGTAATGATTTAAGCAGGAGTTGTGATGCAGTAAAGGTCACCAATTACAAGGAAGTTCAATATTATTCCCATGTCATTCACCTTGTTTCAAAAGTAGTTGGAAAAATGAATGAAGGTGTTAACCCCCTTCAGTTGGTTGCAGATACTTTCCCGGCAGGAACGCTTTCCGGAGCACCCAAACACAATGCTATGAAACTCATAAACCAGATGGAGACCAGCAACCGAAGCATATACGGCGGCGCGATTGGTTTCATGGATTTCAACGGAGATTTCAACCATGCGATTGCTATTCGTACGTTTTTGAGCAAGGATAATTCCTTATTCTACAGGGCGGGAATGGGTGTAGTAGCCAAATCAGTAGTGGAAAGTGAATTGCAGGAAATTAACAGCAAGCTGGCCGCTCTGAGGAAAGCCATCGACTTTGCAGAGGAAATTTAGAAGCAGCCTATTGGATGGATGTAGTGAATCAGTGGGTCAAAATAAGAAAATGGCACAGATCAAAATATACGGTTTAAGGGCACATTTGAAACTCAAGAGAGGGAAGCTCTCGGACACATTACATACATGCATTGTTGAAGCATTTAAATATCCCGAAAACAAACGTGCACATCGTTTCTTTTACCTTGATCCGGAAGACTTCTATTATCCGGAGGGCAGGAGCGAGCGATACACGATCATCGAAATTTCACTATTTGAAGGTCGTTCGGTGGAATCTAAAAAGAATCTGTACCGTTTAATTTTTGAACGCTTTGAACGAGAACTGGAAATCGCTCCCAATGATGTTGAGATTACTTTGACAGAAACACCCTTGCACAACTGGGGCATCAGGGGAAAGCCGGCAGATGAATTGGTTTTAAATTACAAGATCCAGGTTTGAAAGATCTAACTGAAATATAAAATAATAACCCATAAAGTAAAGTCCCAGGCCGAAAGCAAATCGCTAAACGCCGCGCGGCTGAAAGCTAAATAATTATGAAAATCCTTGTTCTTGACAACTACGATTCCTTTACATACAATCTGGTATATATTCTGCGTGAGCTGCATGGGCAGGTCGATATCTACCGCAATGACAAAATCGCTCTTGAAGATGTAGACCTGTATGACAAGATTTTGCTTTCACCAGGCCCTGGTATCCCTTCTGAGGCGGGCATCATGCAGGATCTGATCCGTGAATATGGTCCTACCAAAAGCATACTTGGTATTTGTCTTGGCCATCAGGCCATTGGGGAGGTTTACGGAGCGACCCTGGAAAATATGACCGACGTTTTGCACGGAATAAGTGATAAGGCCATTGTAACAGACTCAACCGAACGTATTTTTCAAGGCCTGCCATCTGAAATACAGGTGGGGAGATATCATTCCTGGACAGTTGTTCCTGAGACTTTTACGGATGATATAAGGATTACCGCCGTGGACGAAAAGGGTAGGGTGATGGGCTTGTCACACAACAAATATGATGTAAAAGGTCTTCAGTTTCATCCAGAGTCGGTCTTGACGGATCATGGAAAACAAATGCTGCAAAACTGGTTGGCGGGATAAGGATAATGCTAAAAACCGCAGCCAATACATATGATTTAATACAAATCTTTTAGCAACCTCCTTTAAAACAATTTCGTGTAGGGTTTTTACTACACGAAATATCCTTTAAAATGTGTTGATTCGTGGTAAATTATTTACCTCCATAAGTAAAATTATTAAATGAAAGCCATTCTTACCCACCTGTTTGAATATAAAGTCCTGAGTAAAGATCAGGCAAAAGAAGCACTCATCGGGATCAGTACCGGAAAATACTCCAATTCCGAAATTGCTTCCTTTTTGACCATTTATGCGATGCGCAGCATCACCGTAGAAGAATTGGAGGGATTTCGCGACGCGATGCTTGAGTTGTGTCTTTCTGTTGATCTATCGGGATACGACCCCATCGATGTATGCGGAACCGGTGGAGACGGAAAGGATACATTCAACATTTCAACCTTATCCTGTTTTGTTGTTGCCGGTGCCGGGCAACATGTTGCAAAACATGGTAATCATGGTGTTTCATCTTTGTGCGGATCATCAACTGTTCTCGAGTATCTGGGTGCCAAGTTTACAAACGACAGAAGTATCCTGGAGCGCAAGATCAACGAAGCGGGGGTTTGTTTCCTTCACGCACCATTATTCCATCCAGCGATGAAAAATGTTGCACCTGTAAGGCGTGAGTTAGGAGTGAAAACTTTTTTCAATATGCTGGGTCCGATGGTGAATCCGGTATCTCCGCGAAAACAGCTGGTTGGGGTTTTCAGTCTTGAAATAGCACGGCTTTTTGCCTATCTTTACCAACAGACAGATAAGCAGTTTCTGGTTCTCCACGCATTAGACGGCTACGACGAAGTGTCATTGACAGGTGCATTTAAGATCATCACAGCTCATACTGAGCAGGTTCTGACACCATCCCATCTGGGGTTGGAAACCCTGCGCGCCACAGATCTTTCAGGAGGAGAAACCGTCGAAGCATCAGCAAAAATTTTCATGAATGTGTTAAATGACGAGGCCACGCACGCGCAAAAGCAGGCTGTTCTGGCCAATGCCGCACTGGCTCTTCATTGCGCAAACCCATCGTTGTCTTTATTGGATGCCGTGGCGACAGCCAGGGAATCAATTGAAAGTAAAAAGGCGTTGAATAGTTTTAAAAAACTGGTAGAGGCATGATCTCAGACATCAATCAGCTCGATCTTGATAAAACTTACTCCTATGCGGATTATCTGAAATGGAGGTTTGAAGAGCGCGTGGAATTGATAAAGGGGAAGATTTTTAAAATGTCGCCGGCTCCTGCCAGAAAGCATCAGCGCATATCCGGCTACTTTCAGGGAGAATTATATAAATTTCTGGATAATGAAACCTGCCAGGTATACGCTGCACCCTTTGACGTTCGCCTTACGCCGCGTAAAAGCGATAATACCAATAGAATATATACCGTTGTACAACCCGATATATGCGTAATTTGTGATTCTTCTAAGCTTGACGAAAAGGGAGGTATCGGAGCTCCGGATTGGATTATCGAAATTTTATCTCCCGGAAATTCACAAATGGAAATGAAAAACAAATTTGAGGTTTACGAAGAAAATGGGGTGAAAGAATACTGGCTCGCAGATCCAACAAGCGAGGTTGTTTTTGTTTACATTCTTAATGAACACGGCAAATACATCGGACTTCCCCCGTTTGCATTGGCAGACAAGATAAAAAGCCATGTTTTCCCTGATTTCGAATTAAGTGTTGCAGATATTTTTAAAGATTAATGAACATACTAGAAAAAATTGTTGCGCGTAAGCACGTCGAAGTAGAAGAATCGAAAAACCTGAGACCTATTTCCGAATTGGAAAAGGAGCCACTGTTTTCGCGTGGCACAGTTTCATTATCTCAGGCGTTAAAAAGTGCCTCTTTTCCCAAAATCGTTTCTGAGTTCAAGCGTAAGTCTCCTTCCAAGGGGATTATTAATGACAAAGTACTGCCAGAAGTCGTTACGCGGGATTATGTCAGAGCCGGAGCTATTGGCTTGTCCGTATTGACCGACATTGATTTTTTCGGCGGTTCTTTTGCTGATTTTTTGAGCGCAAGGAAAGCCAATCCGCACATTCCGATGTTACGGAAAGACTTTATTATTGACGAATACCAATTGTTTGAGGCAAAATCCATCGGAGCCGATGTTATTCTGCTCATAGCAGCTTGTCTGGAGCCACGGGAAATTATAGATCTCAGTCAGAAGGCCCACGCGTTAGGAATGGAAGTTCTTCTGGAAGTCCATAACGCCGAAGAATTAGCTTCAAGCCTTTGCGATTCTGTTGATATTGTGGGTGTTAACAACCGAAACCTTAAAACGTTTGAAACATCAATTGAAAATTCTGTTATTCTAAGTGAACAGATACCCGATTCTTTTGTTAAGATATCAGAAAGTGGTTTAAAGGATGCCGAATCCATACACCGTTTGTTTCAATACGGATACAAGGGTTTTTTAATCGGTGAAACATTCATGAAAACAGAAAGCCCGGGCGAATCACTAGCTCACCTACAAAATAATTTATCAAAAATCAGCACCTCCAACCCTTTGGCTCTATGAAAATAAAAGTTTGCGGAATGCGCCACGAAGGCAACATTGAGAAAGTGGTTGATTTGCAACCAAATTTCATCGGGTTTATTTTTTATGAAAAATCACCCCGGTTTGTTGGTGATCAGTTAAGTGAAGAATACGTAAGAAGTATTCCGCAAAATATAAAAAAAGTAGGTGTTTTTGTAAATGCTAGCCCTGGGTATATTGTAGATACAGTTAAGAAATACGATCTCCAATACGCTCAGCTTCATGGCAATGAGCTTCCAGACATGTGCCGAAGCCTCAGGCAGAAGGGAATTAATATCATCAAAGCTTTTTCGATCGATGATAATTTTAATTTCAACATGCTTAATAACTACAAGTCATTCTGTGACATGTTCTTATTCGACACCAAGGGCGTCAGCCCAGGAGGGAACGGCATAACGTTTAACTGGAATATATTGTCCAAATATGACAATGAAAAACCATTCTTCCTCAGTGGAGGCATCGGACCTGATAATCTTGAATCGGTGATCGAGCTATCCAAAAAAATTAGGATATATGGGATCGATGTAAATAGTTTATACGAAACAGAACCAGGAATAAAGGATATAGCTAAACTAGAAAGCCTTTTTAACCAGGTTAGGATAAAAGAAAAAGAACAGGCGGAGCTCAATTAATATATGGAAGCAATTGCAGAGAAAAAATCATTTCAGGTAAATGATCAGGGGTATTACGGTTCTTTTGGCGGTGCATTCATTCCCGAAATGCTGTATCCAAATGTCGAGGAATTAAGGGAAAACTACTTGCAAATCATTGCAGAGCCTGCTTTCCAAAAAGAATATGACGATCTTCTTCGCCATTATGTGGGCCGCCCGACTCCTCTCTACAGAGCCAACAGGCTGTCTGATAAGTACAACACAAACATCTTTCTGAAAAGAGAGGATTTGTGTCATACCGGAGCGCACAAGATAAACAACACGATCGGTCAGATTCTTTTAGCGAAACGACTCGGAAAGCAGCGTGTAGTGGCAGAAACAGGTGCCGGACAGCATGGTGTAGCCACAGCAACAGTTTGCGCCCTGATGAATATTGAATGTATTGTGTACATGGGTGAATTAGATATCGAGCGCCAGGCTCCCAATGTAGCCCGTATGAAAATGCTGGGTGCCGAAGTAAGGTCGGCTACATGCGGATCTAAAACACTTAAAGATGCTACCAATGAAGCGATGCGCCACTGGATCAACAACCCGGTAGATACGCACTATATTATTGGATCCGTCGTAGGACCTCACCCTTATCCCGATATGGTGGCCCGCTTTCAATCGATCATTTCCAAAGAGATGCGGTGGCAGCTCAAAGAACACACCGGATCCGAGACCCCGGATTATGTAGTTGCCTGCGTAGGCGGAGGAAGCAACGCTGCAGGAGCATTCTATCATTATCTTGATGAAGAAACCGTAAAATTGGTGGCAGTTGAAGCTGCCGGAATGGGCGTAAATACCGGACATTCGGCCGCAACCACAGCATTGGGAAAACCGGGTGTACTCCACGGAAGCAGGACAATTCTGATGCAAACAGAAGACGGACAGGTTGTTGAGCCTTTCTCAATATCTGCAGGACTGGATTACCCAGGTATTGGCCCACAGCACGCTTACTTGTTTGACAGTGGCCGGGGTACGTTCATGTCGGCGACAGACGATGAGGCGGTTCAGGCGGCATTTGAGCTAACTCGGTTTGAGGGGATCATCCCGGCTCTGGAATCAGCTCATGCGCTGGCTATTTTGGGTCGCCTTGGGGCAACAAAAAATGAAACAGTGGTCGTAAATCTTTCGGGCAGAGGAGATAAAGACATGGCTACCTACATGAAGTATATCGATTAATCATACTATTAAATCATAACCAACAAATGGCAACACTTACTTTACCCGAAGTATTTGACGTTCGTCTTAAAATACAGGAATTGGAAGCAAAAGTCAACTCAGGAGAATTATCGTTATTTGAAAGATGTGATACAGAAGATGAAATTCTTGAGCTAAAAGAAAGGCTTGGAGAATTTGACCGTCAGAAATTCAGTGACGACGGAGAATGCTTGAACTGTTCTGCATAGATCTATACATTTAATACTTTTTGTTTGTTTTTTACTTTTAATAAATAAATCGCCGCATGAATTTAAGATATCTATTTCTCGCCTTTATGGTGGCCTTTAGCTCCATGGCTTTTGTATCACCCCAAAACCCACCAAAGAAAATGCTTCGTCATGTTGTATTGTTTAAATTCAAAGACTCAGCCACTCCCGCCCAGGTTAAAGAAGTTGAAGACGCATTTAGACAGCTACCTTCCAAAATTAAGCAGATTAAAGGATATGAGTGGGGTACCAACAATAGCCCTGAGGGATTATCCCAGGGGCTTACGCATTGTTTTTTGCTGACCTTTGAAAGTGAGGCCGATCGCGCAGTTTATCTGCCACATCCCGATCACAAAGCATTTGGTAAATTATTGGGTCCGTTCCTGGACAAAGTAACTGTTGTAGATTACTGGACAAAAGAATGAACCGGATAACAAGTCTTTTTACTAAAAACAACAGCCCTGAAGGTCTGCTGAATGTATATTTCACAGCAGGTTTCCCCCAGGTTAATGATACATTAACGATCCTGCAGGCATTACAGGAAGGTGGATCCGATTTGGTAGAAATAGGTATGCCATATTCTGACCCCGTTGCTGATGGCGAAACCATTCAAAAAAGCAACGATCAGGCCCTGGAAAATGGCATGTCTGTCAAGCTGCTATTCGAACAGCTAGCCCACATGCGTGAATCAGTGAGCGTCCCTGTATTGTTGATGGGGTACATCAATCCTGTTCTTCAGTTTGGTATGGAAAACTTTTGTGCAAAATGCGCCGAAACAGGAGTGGATGGCCTCATCCTTCCCGACATGCCCATGAACGTGTACTTGAATGAATATAAATCTATCTTTGATAAATACGGCCTTCTGAATATCTTTCTGGTTACGCCTCAAACCTCAGAAGCCCGCATTCGCCAGATTGATGAAGTAAGTGAGGGCTTTATATACACAGTATCTTCTGCAAGCGTAACAGGTTCGAAAACCGGAGTTAGCGGAGACATGGAATCCTATTTCGACAGACTCAATGCAATGAATCTTAGAAATCCGAGGCTGATAGGCTTTGGAATCAAGGACCATGCTACTTTTAAGAAGGCCTCAGATTATGCTGCCGGAGCCATCATAGGAAGCGCTTTTATCAGGGTTTTGATGGAGAGTACAGATTTGGAAAATGATATAAAAATGTTTGTGCAACGAGTTAAAAACGGTTCGGCAGAAGAAGTTTCTGTTTAATAAATCTTGAATCTCTTACTACCAATATCTTTTTTATTCAGACAATCCAGAAATGGGTTGTCTTTTTTTATAGTACCGCGACACCGGATGTAAAAGCAACAAAAATTCATTAACTTACTACGTTTTATGGGTTAGAAAGTGAATAATACTTTTCTGAAACATCATTGCGTTATAACAGACATCACTATTTTATCGAATAATATATATGACTCCTTTCACACCTGCAATGGAAGGCCTGTTGCTCCGTATTCAGGAATACCGTCAGAAATACTATCAAAATAAATTGCTGAAAGGAATAATTCTTTCAGCCGCGCTGTTATTAACTGTCTATTTGTTTTTTAATACGCTGGAATACTTTGGCAGGTTTAGTTCCGCCGTGCGCGGTATGCTGTTTTTTGGTTTTTTAGCCGTTCTGGTATTTTCCTTTTTTCAGTGGGTTATTCAACCCATTATCCATTTATCGGGGCTCAGGAAACCAATTTCGGATGAAGCAGCTGCTTTGCAGATCGGAGAATTTTTCCCTGAAATTGGCGATAAATTGGTTAATACATTGCAGCTTCGTGGTTTGTCGGGAAGTCAATCTGACCTGATCGAGGCAAGTATTCACCAAAAATCCAAGCAACTATTGATTGTAAAGTTTTCCGATGCAATTCGGTTTAATGAAAATAAAAAGCGATTACAATACGCCGTTTACCCAATGGCTGCCATCGCCGCGATTTTGCTATTCAATCCCAAATTCTTCACAAGCAGCTCTGATAGAATCATTCATTTTCAGAAAAACTACACTTATGCCCCATTTTCCTTCAAGGTGGAAAACAAAAATCTAAAAGCCTTCCGGAATGAGGACTTCACTTTAAAACTGAAACTACAGGGAGATGCACTTCCCCAGGACGTTTACATCGTTCAAAACGAAACACGATTCAAATTAACACGAGGAGACAGCCAAAGCTATTCCTATATTTTCAAAAACATGCAGCGCGACGTTGCATTTTCATTTGAAGCAGCGGGCTTTAATTCTGATGATTATCGGATCAAAGTCGTAGAGCGTCCATCTCTGCTTTCATTCGACGTCAACCTTCGTTATCCCTCGTATTTGAATAAGCCGGGAGAAGGACTAAATAACGTAGGCAATCTTTCAGTACCCGAGGGAACGACTATCGAATGGAATTTTAACACAACTTCGACCAATGCCCTGGGCATCCGTTTTGAAAACGATTCTGCCTTGTATCGGGGTAAAGAACAGGATTCTGATCATTTCGCTGTTCGTCGCTCAGTTCGTCGTTCAGCGCAATATCAGGTGGAACTTAAAAATCGGGAAACGACGAATGCTGATCAAATTGGCTATTACATTAATGTCATTCCAGACCGTTTTCCTGTTCTCAACCTCGAAAATTTCCAGGATACTACGCTTTACAACTATCTGGTTTTAGGTGGATCGATCAGCGATGATTATGGTTTTTCTCAACTTAAACTGTTTTACAGTCTCCAGCGCCAGAATGATAAATCCCCTTCCCCGGCAAAGGGTATCCCCATTCCGTTCAATAAAACAGTTAACACACAAAGCTTCTTTTTCCAATGGTACGTAGACAGCCTTAAACTGGCTCCTGGCGATAAGATTGAATACTACGCCCAGGTTTGGGACAACGATGGCGTAAATGGTGCGAAAAGTACCAGATCCAGGTCGATACAGTTTACAGTTCCGTCTAGAGATCAGCTTGAAGCAGAAATTAAAAAATCCGAACAGGCAACCGAAAACCAGATACAGTCCGCGATGAAAAAAGCTCAGAGTCTGGAAAAGGATCTGAACAACCTGGACAACCGACTGAAAACAAATAAAGAGCTTGACTTCAAAGAGCAAAAACAAATTGAGGAAGTGCTCAAGAAACGAGAGGAGCTGATCAAAGAATTACAGGCTTTGCAAGAGAAGCATCAAAATTCAAATGAAAAATCCAAGCAGTTTAATCAGCAAAGCCCAGAACTCCAAAGCAAAATAGATCAGCTTCAAAAACTAATGGACCAGCTGATGGACAAAGACACAGATAAACTTTATCAGGAACTGAAAAAATTGCTCGAGCAAAAACAAAGCGAGAGATTATCCAGTATGATGGAGAAACTAAAAAACAAGGAGCACAATCTGGAAAAGGAGCTGGAACGGACCATGAAATTATTCAAGCAAATGCAGCTTGAACAAAAAATGGAAAACCTGGTTGAAAAATTGGATGAACTGGCCGAAAAAGAAGACAAGCTAGCCGACAAGTCTCAGGAAAACGATAAAACCAAAAACTCCGAAGACAAAAAAGGAAAGAATGAAGAGCTCAAGAAGGAACAGGAAAAAATTCAGGAAGAATTCGAGAAAGCGGGCGAGGATGCCAAAGAGGTTGAGGAGATGAGCAAGGAACTCGAACAACCTGTAGACACTCAAAAGGAAGAGCAAAAAAGTGCCTCTGAGCAAATGGAAGATGGTAAAAAGGAGTTAGACAAGCAACAGAACTCCAAAGCCTCTCAGTCGCAGAAAAAGGCGGCAAAAGCCATGAAGCAAATGTCTAAGTCTATGCAGGAATCTATGGAAGCTGCTGAGATGGAGGAAATGCAGGAAAATATGGATTCGCTCAGAGACATCCTGGAAAATTTGATCACGCTTTCCTTCGATCAGGAAACATTAATGAAGGATTTTCGGGGTGTAAATCTCCAGGATCCCCGCTTTGTTAAATTGGGACAACAACAGCTTAAATTAAAAGACGACGCAAAGGTTGTTGAAGATAGCCTTTACGCATTGGCAAATCGTGTCGTTCAGATCCAGTCATTTGTTACCCGGGAATTGAACGACATGAAATCCTACATGGACGAAAGTGTAAAGAGCATCAAAGATCGCCAGATCAATCAGGCTACATCAAAGCAACAGTCATCCATGACTTCTATGAACAACCTCGCCCTGATGCTTAGTGATGTTTTCAAACAAATGCAGGAGCAAATGGCGATGGCGATGCCGGGTAGTGGAAAAGGAAAAAAAGGAAAGCAAAAAGGTGAGCAACAAGGAATGGGAGAAAGACAGGAAAAGCTCAACGGCCAAATGAAACAATTAGGCGAAGGCAAAGAAGGGAAGGGGCAAAGTTCGGAAAAATTAGCGCGCATGGCCGCGGAACAAGCCGCTATACGCAAGATGATACAGGACCTGATGGATTCCCAAAAAGGTACTCAGGCAGGCCAGCAGTTTGGCAGAGAGCTTCAGGATATTGTAGAAAAAATGGATGAAACAGAAACGGATCTGGTAAACAAGAGAATTACCCCGGAAATGATTAAAAGAAACCAGGAAATTACAACAAGATTACTTGAATCAGAGAAGGCAATGAAAGAGCAGGATGAAGACGAGCAGCGCAAGGCTCAGACTGCGAAGCAAACTCCTCGACAACCGCCAGCAGCGTTTGAGAAATATATAAGGGAAAAAGAAAAACAGACCGAACTAATACGTACAATTCCGCCTACATTTTCACCTTTCTACAAACGTGAAGTAGACGCCTATTTCCGCAAATATCAAGCACAAAACTAATCACTTCAAAAACTGTTATCTTAAGTTAAACGTTACAAAGATCCAGGCTTAGTTTAGTACTTTGTCAGGATCTTTGTAAAAAATAACTTAAATGAATCGTATTTAGATACTTAGTATCTTTGTACCCAATTTCGTTGTGTTTTTATTATAAAACCGGTTACAATCTGTTCTTTGGGTCAAGGAATGTCCGTTAAAGTGTTAAATATGATTAAATTCTTCTCCGAAGATATCGTTTTCAAACAACCTCAATCCCTTAAAACGTCAAAATGGATCAAAAGTACCTCAGAATCAGAAGGTTACAAAATAGGAGATCTGAACTACATCTTTTGTTCCGACGAATATCTTTTAGAAATCAACCGACAATATCTGCAACACGATTATTACACTGATATTATCACTTTTGATAATAGTGAGGAGGAAGGTAAGCTTGAGGGTGACATTTATATAAGCGTCGAACGGGTGAGAGACAATGCGACAAATTTGAACATTGACTTTGAAGTAGAATTACGAAGAGTACTAATTCATGGCCTACTTCACCTCTTAGGATTCGAAGATAATACTGACGAATTAAAACAGCAAATGAGGGAAAAGGAAGATGCTTGTCTATTCCTTTTCTGAAAAATATTTCCACGTGGAACATTTGAATTTCATGTGTTCCGCCAACAACCAAGAACAAACAAATTATGTTTCCAGAATATGATGTAATCGTAGTAGGAGCCGGTCATGCTGGTTGCGAAGCCGCCGCCGCTGCCGCAACCATGGGCTCTTCCGTGCTGCTCATTACTATGAACATGCATACCATAGCTCAAATGTCATGCAACCCAGCCATGGGTGGCGTTGCGAAGGGGCAGATCGTTCGTGAGATCGATGCTTTAGGCGGCCAGTCAGGAATAGTGAGCGATAAAACAATGATCCAGTTCAGAATGCTAAACCTTTCAAAAGGTCCAGCCATGTGGAGCCCACGGTGCCAGAGCGATCGAGTGTTATTCGCACAGGAATGGAGAAACATTTTGGAAAACAATCCTAACGTCGATTTCTGGCAAGACACCGCCAAGGAAATTCTCATCGAAGATGGAAAGGCATCTGGCGTCAAAACGAGCCTGGGAATTGAGATCAAATCCAAAGCAGTTGTCCTTACCAACGGTACATTTCTTAACGGCCTAATCCATATTGGTGAAAAGAACTTTGGAGGCGGAAGAACAGGCGAGAAAGCAGCGACAGGAATCACGGAGCAGTTGGTCAGCCTAGGCTTTGAATCCGGAAGGATGAAAACCGGTACACCCCCAAGAGTTGACGGACGTTCTCTTGACTACTCAAAAATGGAAGAACAGCCGGGTGATGAGAATCCGGAAAAGTTTTCGTACTCTAATACTGAGCCTCTGACCAAACAACGAAGCTGCTGGATCACCTACACCAACTCCGAAGTTCATGGAGTACTTCGCACCGGGTTTGAAAAATCTCCCATGTTTTCAGGAAGAATCAAAGGAATAGGACCACGCTATTGTCCATCAGTTGAAGACAAAATCAACCGATTTGCCGATAAAGACCGACACCAGATTTTCGTAGAACCGGAGGGGTGGGACACAGTAGAAGTATACGTAAACGGCTTCTCCACGTCACTTCCTGAGGATGTACAGTACGCCGCGCTTCGCAAGATTCCTGGCTTTGAAAACGCAAAAATGTTTCGCCCAGGATACGCTATCGAGTATGACTATTTTCCACCCACCCAGCTCAAATCAACGCTTGAAACACATAGAGTTAAAAACCTCTTTTTCGCGGGGCAAATAAACGGCACCACAGGCTATGAGGAGGCTGCGTGCCAGGGCCTCATGGCAGGTATAAATGCCCATAGGAACGTAAAGAAATTAACGCCCTTTGTCCTCAAAAGGTCTGAGGCGTACATCGGCGTACTGATCGATGATCTTATTAACAAAGGCACAGAAGAACCCTATCGAATGTTTACATCACGGGCAGAATATCGTACGCTACTTAGACAAGACAACGCCGATATACGGCTTACTCAAAAAGGTTACGAAATAGGCTTAGCCGACAGTACTCGCTTAGAAAATGTTCAAAAGAAAATAAAAGAAGTGGAGGGTATCATAGCTGAATTTACTCAACTTAAGCTACAACCCGACGAAATCAACCAGGCCCTGGAACAACTTCACACGGCCACGATACGCGAAAAGACCTCGGTCACACACCTGTTGAAGCGACCTCAAATATCCATAAATAAACTAGCGGAAGTCAATTCACAAATCAAAAAAATCATGGAAACCTATGGTCAAGACTCCATTCAACAAGCAGAAATTCACCTGAAATATGATAGCTATATTGAAAAAGAACGGCTGTTAGTAGACAAGATGAACCGCCTGGAAGACCTCAATATTATTGACAACTTCAACTACGATTTTGTTACTTCTCTTTCATTTGAAGGACGAGAAAAGCTCAAAAGAACCCGCCCGTCAACAATTGGTCAGGCCTCTAGAATCAGTGGGGTTAGTCCATCTGATATTTCCGTTTTAATGCTATTTATTGGAAGATAATGCCCTTAGAAATACTAAAAACCTGTCCCGTTTGCAACGCATCGAACTTCGCGAAACACATCACGGCGGAGGATTATACCGTATCCAATAAAGAATTCACCATTCAGGAATGTACCGAATGTCATTTTCTTTTTACTAATCCCCGTCCTGATTCTTCATCCATTGGCGACTATTACCAATCCAAAGACTACATCTCACATCATGATGAAGCAAACTCACTGATGAGCAAGGTCTACAACATGGTAAGGAACATCACCATTGCCGGCAAAATAAAGATGATTGACAGCATACAACCCAGCAAAGGAAACATTCTGGATATTGGCTGTGGAACAGGATCCTTTATCATGGCCTGTAAAAAAGATGGCTGGAACATTAACGCTACAGAACCAGACACTGAGGCGCGAAACATTGCCTCAAATAGAGTGGGAGCAACCATTTACGATAACATCAACAACGTTGATATTGCAAATAAAACGTTTGATATTATTACCCTCTGGCACGTGCTTGAGCACGTGCACCTGCTAAATGAAACTATAGAATGGATCAGAGAACACCTAAATCCGGGGGGTAAAATAATCATCGCTGTTCCAAACCCGCAGTCTTTTGATGCCAAAAAGTACGGTAGATTTTGGGCCGCATTCGATGTACCACGTCATCTCTACCATTTTACCAGTGAAACCATGAAACTACTTTTGGATCGTCATGGGCTAACGTTGAAAGACATAAAACCAATGTGGTTTGACTCATTCTATGTTAGCATGCTGAGCACAAAATATAAGTCCAAAAGCTCCAATTTGCCTGATAGTGTAGCAACAGGATTGTTATCGAATATTAAAGGGAGATCCAACAAAAATAGAGAAGTCAATACATCCAGCCTCATCTATATCATAACAAAACAATAAACCGTTTCTAAATATACCGAACCCTCAATACGCGACCAGCTGTTGGGGGTTTTTAGTTAAATAAACCTCAATATGTTAAAGACAATTTGCATAGCAATACTATGCTTACTCATTTTTCAACGCTGTGCGCAACAAGTATCGCCAACAGGTGGTAAGAAAGACACGCTTGCTCCTAATCTGGTGGAAAGCATACCCCTAAACAAAACCCTGAATTTTAAAGACAACCGAATAGAGCTGCTATTCGACGAATATGTAATCCTTGACAACATCACACAAAAACTGATCATCACCCCGGCGATCGAAAATCCATACACCTTTAAACCGAACGGCATGTCCGTCGTCTTGAATTTCAAGAAGAAGTTCGATGACAGCACCACATACACACTCAATTTCGGCGACGCAATCAAGGATTTCGCGGAGAGAAATCCAGCAAAAAATCTAAAACTTGTATTCAGTACCGGCAACTCACTGGACTCAGGAAAAGTCTACGGAACCGTCAAAGATATAAGAAGTAACAAGCCTATATTGGATGCACTCGTTGGATTATACAATACTAGTGACACGTTAAATGTTGGGAAACAAAAGCCTATATACTTTTCAAGAACAGACAGCAGCGGGCATTTTTCTATTGAAAATGTGCAAATCAAAGACTATAAACTCATCGCCATCGACGATAAAAACAGAAATATGCTATACAACACAAAAGACGAAAGAATAGGATTTCTCAATAAAACCGTCAATACGGGATCTGACTCGATCGACTACAGCTTGAACATGTTCCAATCGGATATAACATCATTAAAGATACAACGCACCATTCCCAAAGTAAACAACTATACAGTGGTCTTTAATAAAGCCATTGAACAGGTCCAGGTTTCCTTTACTAATAAGGACTCATTACCATACATACTAGAGTCACCCACACAGATCAAATTCTTTAATGTAGAGCCCCACCCCGACACCACATTTCTTAAACTAAAAGTCCTGGATTCTTTGGGTACAAGTACGGATTTAGCAGACATAAAAGTCACATTCCAAACCCAGAGAGGCAAAGACCGCCAACGCGACCTGCTTAGCATGTCTCCATCTCCTGAAGCAAACAAACCGCTAGGCACCAATTTTAACTACAGATTGACTTTAAACAAGCCAATAAAGTTTTTAGACGACAAAAGAATAAATCTAATTACCGACAGTTTAAGTCACGAGCCTCTCAACTCTTTCCCCTGGACCTGGAATGCTAATCATAACATACTCACTATAACGGCAAAATCATTCGCAAAGGATAGCATCAAATGGGAGTTCCCAAAGGGCAGCGTAATCAGCGTAGAAGGGGACACACTACCACGAACCGTTATCAAGCACCCGGTTCTAAAAGTAGAAGATTACGGAGTTCTGCGAGGATCAGTACTCAATACCGACAGTTCCTCCCACTTCATTGTTGAACTTGTCGACGAACAACTGAAGGTAGTTTACAATTCATTCAGCTCGCCATTTACATTCAATAACGTCCCCCAGGGAAAGTACTTTCTGCGTCTAATCATTGATGCCAACAATAATAAACGCTGGGATTCAGGAAACATCGAAAAGGCCTTACAGCCCGAAGCAATCGTATATCTGCCCGAAAAAATGCTTATCAAAAGCAATTTTGAACTGAATGATATCAATATCTCATTTCCACAATTGAAATAATTAAATAAAGTTGTGAACTTGTTGTGGATAACTATGTTGATAATCCCAAAATTTTGTTAATAAACACCATCCTTTTGTTAACAACTATGTGGATAAAAACCCTTTCCTGTTTATAACTTTTAACAGTGCAATCTCAAGTGGACAAATCTGATCTAAACCGAAGTTAACAGTACGTTGATCCACATTATAAAATGTTGACAACAGAAGTTTACAAAAACCCGGTGTTACCCACAATTCTATGTCTACAAATATTTTCATATCTTGTAATTCAACAACTTAAATGTTGATAATACATTATAATGATGTTGATAAGTGAACATAGTTATCAACAAATTGTTGATAACTATGTTCACTATTTGTCGATAACCTATTTATAGACATATCCACAGTGCTAGAGAATGATAATAACTAAAGAATTAATTTTTTATCTATTATGAAAAAGGTTTTGTGGTTGATTTTATGGATAGGAATTGCGGGGCCGGGTGCGGCGGTGGCCCAAACTGAGAAGGAGATCGCGGAAGAGTATTTTAAAAAAGACGATTGTACCAAGGCTATTTCTTATTACACCCACATCCTCAAGGAAGGCTTTGACAAGGGTGTTCTTAGAAATTACGCCATTTGCATCTCCAAAATAAAGACTTGGGGAGAAGCGGAGCAGTTCCTGAAAAAACAGGTAAAGGCCGATGTTGGCAATGCCTCCTGGTATTATCTCTACTGGGGATCGATTTTAGAGGCACAAGGGAAGTCTCAGGACGCTTTAAAAAAATATGAGCAGACATTGGCTGCTACTGGTGCTAAGATTGACCAGAAGCGAGAAATGGCTGAAGAATTCAGAGCCAATAATCAACCCACCTGGGCTAAAAATGCATACATAGATGCCAGAGAAACAGCTAAAAGATCTGACCTGTTTCAACTCGAACTGGCCAGTACCTATCGAGACTTAAACGAGCCTGAAAAAATGATAGACGAATTGCTTTCGTATGGCACACGCTATCAGAACATAGAAGTCGTGCAAAACATGCTAGGTGACTTCACCAAGGACGAAAAGGAACAGGCACTGCTCGAAAAAGTATTGTATGATAAAATACAGAAATTTCCAAATGAAGGATTTTACAACGAACTGCTGATCTGGTATCAGATTCAAAGGAAAGATTTCTATAAAGCTTTTATACAGGAAAGAGCGCTCGACAAACGTTTCAAACACAATGGTTCACGTTTGTATAACCTGGCTATGCTGGCGTTACAAAATTTGGACTATCCAAATTCAGTAGCTATTTTCGATTATATAGTAAAGGAGTATCCCAAGGGTCAGCTTTACCCTGTGGCGCGTCGTATGGCCATTTTTTCAAGGGAGGAGCAGGTGAAAAATACATATCCCGTGAAAAAGGATGACGTAAGAAAGCTGTTAGGTCAATATCAGCAGCTTGTCGATGAGTTGGGCGTGGGGGCGAGGACTATTGAGGCACTTCGTAATATGGCCATGTTGAATGCATTTTACCTGGATGATTTCAAAAAAGCAATAGAGACCATGCAAATGGCAATTGATGCCGGAAAGACCGAAAAGAATTTTGTCGACAAATGTAAGCTTGACCTTGGCGACATATACTTACTCCAAGGTGAACCATGGGAGGCTAGTCTTCTTTACTCGCAAGTGGAAAAGTCGGAAAAAGATGATCTGTTGGGTTATGAGGCTAAGCTACGGAACGCTAAATTGAACTACTTCAAGGGTGAATTCGAATTGGCTAAGGCTGTACTTGATATTCTCAAAAAGGCCACTTCCAGGGAAATTGCGAATGATGCAAACCAGCTCAGTCTATTGATCATGGATAACACTGGACTCGACAGTAATGAAACTGCAATGAAAGAATATTCTAATGTAGAGTTGATGCTGTTTCAGAATAAAAAATACGAAGCAATTGATACGCTAAAACATCTTTATAAAAAATACCAGAAGCATAGCTTATCGGATGAGATTCTTTGGCTCACGGCAAAGACTTACATGAAGCTCGATAGTAATCAACAAGCTTTGGAAACTTTAACGACGCTAACTTCTAAATTCGGCGTTGACATTTTAGGGGACGATGCGTTGTTCTCTATGGCTAAGTTATATCAGGAGAAATTGAATGATAAAAATGAAGCGATGAAATTATTTCAACAGTTGATGGAAAAATATCCGGGCAGCATTTTTGTCGCAGAATCCAGAAAAAGATTTCGGCTGCTTAGGGGTGACGTTGTAAACTAGATTTAAAAAATGTAAAAAGGAGAAGGAACACCAAATTTAGGGTTCCTTCTCCTTTTTACATTTCAATATTCGAGTACCTTAGTTCGGTTTAGTTGCTGTGTTTAAATCTAAGAGCCTACATTTCCAAAGTTAATTAATGTAAGTCGCTCATTAATAGTTTTTTGAAAGAGGAATATGACGAGTCCATTTTAATTGACACTTTTTCAATGCAAAGCAGTGATTTCAGTCTTTCGGGTACTTCTAAACTTTTTCCCAAAGTTTCCTCGACGAGATCTATAAATTTTGCCGGATGGGCGGTCGAAAGAAAGACACCGGTAAAATCTTTGCCGCTTTGTTGATGGAATTCCTGAAGGCCTCTGTAGGCAACGGCAGTGTGAGGACAAACTACATAATTTGCATTTCCAAAAACTTCTCTCATTGTTTTTCGAGTTTGCTCATCGTTGTATGAGTAACCTGAAATTTTTTCGGTTACAAGTTTCCAGTCGTCATCAAAGAAGCGAACCATCCTTACGAAATTACTTGGGTTACCAACATCCATCGCGTTTGAGATAGTTTCCACGGAAGGGTGGGGCTCGTACGTTCCTTTATACAGATACCTTGGGACAGAATTATTGAGATTGGTCGCTGCTATAAAATGTTCGACTGGGAGCCCCATACGGTAAGCAAGTAGTCCAGCACTCAAATTCCCAAAGTTCCCGCTTGGTACCGAAAAAACCAATGGCTTTCCTAGTGCCTTAAGTTGTGCATATGCTGAAAAGAAATAGAATGATTGAGGGATTAACCTGGCGATATTTATAGAATTTGCAGACGCGAGATTGTATTTAGAAGTCAGTTCGGTATCTAAAAATGCCTCTTTAACCAGGCGCTGACAATCATCAAATGTTCCGTCTACCTCGAGTGCAGTGATGTTATGCCCCAAAGTAGTTAATTGTTTTTCTTGTATTTCACTTACTTTTCCGCTTGGATAAAGAATTGTGACGGAAATACCGGGAACTTTATAAAATCCCTGAGCTACAGCACCACCAGTATCTCCTGAGGTTGCCACCAAGATTTTAATTTCTTTTTTTGAACGGACCAGGAAATAAGACATGAGTGCAGCCATAAAGCGGGCTCCAAAATCTTTGAAAGCCATCGAAGGCCCATGGAATAATTCCAGAACATAATCATCAGAAGTGATTCTTTTAACCGGAGCTTCGAAATCGTATGCGGTATCTATAATTTTTTCAATATCCTCGCGGTTAATGTCTTCAGCTAATAATGTATAGGCCACCTCTACGGCAATCTGTCTGAAGGATTTTGTTTCAATCGTATTTAAAAAATCCGGAGTTATCTGAGGAATGGATTCAGGCATGTAAAGCCCGTTGTCTGATGGCAGACTTTTGAAAACGGCTTCTTCAAGGGACGCTTCCAAACTTCTGGTTTTAGTACTATAAAATAACATTATGCGAGAATTAAAAATAAATTGCTGGAAACAGCGGGCAAATTTAGTTAAAATACAACCCAAAGGTGCAGGTTACAGGTAATTTCAAAAAAGTATCTAAATTGCTCCATGAAGGATTTTTGAAGTTGATTCAAACGATCTGTTGAAATAAGGTGTTTTGTTTTCCAAGATGTTATTTTCAACACTGGCTGACATGACTCACACGACGTTTGTTTGTAAGTAGTTGATATGGAGTAATATTTATTACAATTATATAAATTTTGTTATGTCAAAGGGTATTTTCAATGTTCCAGAAATAAAGAACGAACCTGTAAAGAATTATGCGCCCGGATCTTCCGAAAGAAGCCAGCTAAAAAGGGCCCTGCAAGAAGCACGCTCCATAGTTGTCGAGATTCCTCAGTATATAGGGGCTGAAGAAGTATTCTCAGGAAATCGTGTAAAGATATCTCCTCCGCATGATCATAAACATATTCTCGGCTATTTTCATGAGGGATCGGCCCACGACGTAGAGAAAGCGATTGAGTCAGCATTGGACAGCAGAAAGGCCTGGTCTGCTATGAACTGGGAGCAGAGAGCTGGTATTTTTTTAAAAGCAGCTGATCTGATAGCGGGACCATATCGTGCTGAGTTAAATGCTGCCACAATGCTGGGGCAGTCTAAGAATGCATATCAGGCAGAGATAGATTCGGCTTGTGAAATTATAGATTTCCTTAGGTTGAATGTAAATTTTATGACAGATATATATCGTCAGCAACCTGCATCATCCGATGGTGTCTGGAACCGGATGGAATATCGTCCGTTGGAGGGATTCGTTTTTGCGATCACCCCGTTCAATTTTACAGCTATTGCTGGTAATCTTCCGGCTGCGCCTGCTTTAATGGGCAATGTAGTGCTTTGGAAGCCTGCTTTTACGCAGGTCTATGCGGCTAATGTTATTATGAAGGTATTTCTTAAGGCTGGACTTCCTGATGGCGTTATTAACATGATTTTGGCAGATGGCCCGGTGGCAGGTGAGGTGGTATTTAAGCATCCAGATTTTGCTGGGATACACTTTACAGGTAGCACGAAAGTTTTTCAGACTATCTGGCGAACAATTGGAGAAAATATTGCTTCCTATAAGACCTTCCCCAGGATTGTAGGTGAGACGGGAGGGAAAGATTTTGTCCTGGCTCATAAATCTGCCGACGCCAAAGCTTTGGCAACTGGACTCATTCGTGGCGCATTCGAATATCAGGGTCAAAAATGTTCCGCTGCATCTCGCGCTTATATTCCCTCTAATCTTTGGGAAGAAGTCAAAGGATATATGATGTTGGATTTGGCCGAAATTAAAATAGGTGGCGTGGAAGATTTTTCTAACTTTATCAATGCAGTAATTGATGAAAAGTCATTTGATAAAATTGCTTCTTATATAGAAGGAGCAAAGAATAGCAATGGTGATGCTAAAATAATTGCAGGGGGCGGTTTGGACAAGAGCAAAGGATACTTTGTTCAGCCAACAATTATTCAAGCAGTCAAAAGTGATTATATAACGCTTTGTGAAGAAATATTCGGACCGGTACTTACTGTTTATGTCTATGATGAAGATGAATTCGAAGAAATCATACCGATAATAGATAGTACCTCTCCTTACGCGTTAACGGGTGCCGTTTTTGCTCAGGACCGTTACGCAATTCAGTATGCCACGGATAAACTCGTAAACGCTGCCGGTAATTTTTATATCAATGATAAGCCCACCGGGGCTGTGGTTGGCCAGCAGCCCTTTGGTGGAGCGCGAGCTTCCGGGACAAATGACAAGGCAGGATCGGTATTAAATCTGCTTCGGTGGGTTTCTCCGAGAGCAATAAAGGAAACGTTGGTTTCTCCGGAAAGCTATAAATATCCATTCCTTTTCGACGAATAATAGGATAATAGTTGTGATTAGTTTTATTAGTTAAAGAACTTTCATGAATTTTCAATTTTTTTTTGCCCCGAGCATACAACTCTAAAATTTTTTTCTACCTTTGCAATCCCAATCGCAGACAGCGGAAAAGAAAAGAGAGTAAGAAAGTCTGATTGGCCCTGTTCTTTGACATGATGAGATAAACCAAGAGAGTAAGAAAATACTCGTTTAAGAAGATTCGGTCCTACTTTACGGGGTAGAGACTACAACAAAATTTACAATGGAGAGTTTGATCCTGGCTCAGGATGAACGCTAGCGGCAGGCTTAATACATGCAAGGCGAGGGGGCAGC
>Ga0209512_1000657_pt1 | contig 52974 bp, 48 predicted proteins | sample frozenSSSSmetaG_FD_184142 | JGI IMG/M metagenome (GOLD analysis project Ga0209512, IMG submission 184142) | Glacier valley bacterial and archeal communities from Borup Fiord, Nunavut, Canada, to study Microbial Dark Matter (Phase II) -... | ecosystem: Environmental > Aquatic > Freshwater > Ice >...
GATGGAGGGTGGCTACCTCGTGGAGTTCGCGGGGCCTTTTCAGTCCCTGCGCGTGTCTCCGTCTGCGGCAACAAGGAAGACATTACGGGCTGGTTACACCCGAGGTCAAATCGCATGAATCTCGGGCGTGTCGCGCCTGTTGTGCCTGGTAGATCGGCACACATCCCCCTTCATGGGGGGCAGTTCAAGTGACGGCCCGAATAATTCCGATCGTCTTTTTTCCGCGCCTGAGCACAAACCACCCATCGGCCAACGAGGACATGGACGCGAGGGTCGCATCCGCATCGCTGACCTTGACGTTGTTCACGTACGCGCCACCCTCTTGGATGGCCCTCCTGGCCGCGGATTTGGAGTCGACAACGCCTGCTTCAACCAGGGCGTCAACGACGGACGCTCCCGCCGAGACGGCACCCCCGCCCAGCTCTCGGGCGCAACCCTCGAGAGTCGCGGCATCGAGGCTCGACAGTTCTCCCCTACCAAAGAGAGCCTCCGAGGCATCGGCCGCCCCCTGAGACGCCGCCATCCCGTGCACGAGCGAGGTGACTTCCCGCGCGAGCGTGCGTTGCGACTCGCGCTTGAAGGGCTGCTCGGCCACGGCCGTCTCGAGCCGCGCGATCTCCTCGCGTGACAAGAAGGTGAAGACCTTGAGGTATCCGACCACATCGGCATCGGACTGATTGAGCCAGAACTGGTAGAAGGCATACGGACTCGTCAGCTCAGGATCGAGCCATACGGTTCCCGACTCGGTCTTGCCGAATTTGGTCCCGTCCGCTTTGGTAATGAGGGGCGTCGCGAGCGCGTGCACGGAGACGCCCTCAGCCTTGCGCGTCAGTTCCGTGCCCGACGTCAGATTGCCCCACTGGTCGGAGCCGCCTGTTTGCAGCGTGCAGCCGTAGCGTCGGTACAACTCGAGGAAGTCCATGCCTTGTAGGAGTTGGTACGAAAACTCCGTGTAGGAGATGCCCTCATCGGAATTGAGCCTGCGGGCGACGGTGTCCTTCGCGATCATCGTGCCCAGGCGGTAGTACCTGCCGATGTCGCGCAGCAGCTCAATCGCGCTGAGGTCCTTGGTCCAGTCGTAGTTGTTGACCATCCGCGCGGGGTTGTCACCCTCGAAGTCCATGAAGGGCTCGATCTGCCGCCTGATGCGCTCGACCCATTCGTGAACTACGTCGACGGGGTTGAGCGTGCGCTCCCCCGCCATCTTCGGATCGCCGATGAGTCCGGTCGCGCCCCCCACGAGCATGAGCGAGTGGTGCCCCGCGTCCTGGAACCGGCGTTGGGTGAGTATCTGCACGAGGTTGCCGATGTGCAGGCTGGGTGCGGTGGGATCAAATCCGCAATACAGCGTGATCGGTCCCGCGTCGATCGCGGCGCGCAGTTCATCGTCGCCAGTGGTCTGTGAGATCAGTCCTCGCCATGCGAGGTCGTCCAGGATGTGGTCAGTCATGATCCCGCCATTGTGCCAGCACGGGTCCTGCGACCCGACCCGAACGCGGCGAGCAAGACGGCAATCGCAAGGGCGCCCGAGGCGAGGGCAAGACCCGTGAAACCCGCTGCAGCCATGGCAATCCCCGATACGCCCGCTCCGCTCGCTCCCGCGATGGCGATAAGGGCGTCGCTGCGCCCCTGGACCGACGGTCGCAGTTCCGTGGGCGCCGCCGACGTGACTATGGTGCTTCCCGCGATCATTGCAAGACTCCATCCGACTCCAAGGAGCACGAGGCCACCGGCTGTGCCGATCACTGACTTCGGATCGGACAGGCCAGCCACCGCACCTGCCGCGCCGAGCACAACGCCCGCTAGCGCAGCAACGGGCCATGGCCCGAGCCTGTCGACGAGCGCGCCCGACAGCGATGATGGCCCGTACATCGCGGCCACATGTAGCGCAATGACGAAGCCAATAGTTCCCACCGCGTGATGATGATTGCGCATATAGACCGGCGTCATAGTCATCACCGCGATCATCACGGCCTGACCCGCCACCATGACGACGATCCCCCACCCCACCCGTGATCGCCAATGGGGGTCGAGGGGATTCACTGGGCTCATGGGCTCAAGCACGACCTGGTCACCGCTTGCCGGGTGAGCGGCAGCGCGTGCGCGCGCAATGAGGAGCGGGTCTGGGCGGAGAAACACTGACAAGACAACGGCGCCCGCGGCATAAGCAACGGCCGCGAGCATGAACGGACCCGCGAGAGCCGCGAGGCCCAAGTTACGGGCAAACTCGCCCGTCGCTCCTGCCGTGAGGGGCCCGAGCACCCCACCCAACGTTGTCGCCATGAGCACCACCGCCATGGCGGAGCCACGTCGAGCGGGCGGAGCGAGGTCCGCGCCCGCGAAGCGCGCCTGCAAGTTCGCAGCGGAGCCCGCTCCGTAGATCACGAAGCACACAAGCATCGGTACGGCGAGTTCGAGGGTAGCCGAGACCACAATTCCCACCGCGCCGAGCGCTCCCCCCGCATATCCCGCCGCAAGACCGACCCTCCTCCCATACCTCACGGACAGGCGTGCGATTCCGAGCGAGGCCGCGGCTGCTCCAGCCGTGTACAGCAACGCGGGCAATCCCGCTGCGGCCGTGCTGTCCCACAGCTCCGATGCCAGCAATGCGCCCACAGTGATTCCTGCGGCCAGTCCGAAGCCCGAAAGCACCTGAGCGACAGAGAGAACGAGCAGGACCCGCCGCTGAGTCGCGTCGCGGGTCATGCGGCCTCCCCTTTGAGCTCAAGCTGACCGGTCTCGAGGACACGCACGTCGAAACCCTGTGCCGCGAGAATTCGGGCGGCACGGTGAGACAGCGTGCACAAACGCCCTCTGCAGTACAAGACCACCGGCGAATCTCGAGGTATTTCGGCAAGCCGCGAAGCCAATTCTTCAAGGGGGATGTTGATCGCGCCGGGAAGGCGCCCGAAGGCAAACTCATCCGCCGGTCGGACATCAATGAGCACGACCCCCTGATCGAGGTCAGTTGGCCGCGGCGCGAAACCCACCCCCTCCGGCAAGCGCGCCTTGACGGCGTCGCGTGCGTCGACGCGCACTCGAACCGTGGTGGAGAACAGGGCCGCCACCAGGTGGGCCACCTCGTCGCTAGCCAGCGCATAGCGCACCGTGGTGCCGCTTCGCGTCGCGACCACCAGCCCGGCCCCCCGCAGCACCTGGAGTTGAGCGGAAAGCGTCGTGACTGATAGACCGAGGGCGCGAGCCAACTCGGTCACGGCGCACGGTCTCTGCGCGAGCCTTTCGAGCGCCAAGAGTCGCGTGCGATGCCCGATAGCTTTGGCGAGTTCGGCGGCAACGTCTATGGGATCGGGTAGCGCTGGCACAGTGTGAGAGACGTCCATGCCGTGATTGTTCCACTATTCCAAGGAGTTATAGAATTCCGTCGCCCGCGAGCGCCCGCTGCTCACCATCTCGCCGCTCTGCGTAGCCCTCCGGAAAGCCCGCGACTACTGGAAGCCGAGACGCAACGTCTCGATCGTGGCTTCCGCGATCCGCTGCCTGTGCGGCTGCGGGGAGAGCCCCGGAACATCGGGAATGAGGATATGGCCGTCGACCAACTCGAACGGGTCCGTAATGTCGCGCTTGTAGAAACGTGCCGACGCGGAGATGTCACCCGTGATCGTGAAGCCAGGCAGCCCTGCGAGCGCCGCATTCGCCGCCCTTCCGATGCCCGTCTCCAGCATGCCCCCGCACCACACGGGAGTGCCGTGGGCAAGCGCGACATCGTGAATTCTTCGCGCCTCGAGGTAGCCGCCCACGCGCGATGGCTTGATGTTGATGATCGCTGCAGCGCGCCACGCAATGGCGTCCTCGGCCGACGCCGCAGACACGATCGACTCATCGAGGCACATCGGGGTGGTCATGCGCTGCGCGAGAAGGGCGTGATGACGCAGGTCCTCCCCGCCGAGCGGCTGCTCGATGAGCAACAGGTCAAAAGCGTCGAGCTGGGCAAGGTGTTCGGCATCGGCGAGCGTATACGCCGTGTTCGCATCCACTTGAAGGGGTACGTCGGGATGCGCCTCGCGCACTGCGCGCACCGGCTCAATGTCCCAACCGGGCCGGATCTTGAGCTTGATGCGCTGGTAACCCTCCTCGAGGTAACCGTCCACAACGTCGAGCAACTGCGGGATGGAGTCCTGAATCCCGACCGAGACCCCAGACGGCACCCGATCGCGAGCCACGCCTAAGTAGTTCTTGAAGCTCACCCCAGCGGCTCGAAGTTGCGCGTCGAGAATTGCCATCTCGATCGCGGCCTTGGCCATACGGTGCCCAAGGACCTTGCTCAGCAGGCCCGCCACGGACTCCGCCGTCAGCTCGTCCGCCCTCGAGGCGTCCGCGAGACGGGGAAGCAGGTGGTTCGTCGTCACATCCAGCACACCGTCAAGATATTCCGACGAGTACACGGGTTCGGTGAGCGCCCCACACTCGCCCCACCCGACCACGAGCGCGCCATCGACCTCGGCCGTGAGCTCAAGGATGAGTACCCGCCGCTCGGTCTGTGTCGAAAAGCTCGTGGTAAACGGGGTCACGAGAGGCAACGAAATCGTATGCAGGGCGAACTCGAGGATCTTCATAGTTTCTCCATCACATAACGACCGTCGCGACCCACGACGGTAGGACGCCAGCCGGCTTCCCATCGCGGCACCATCTCGGCTCGCAGGGCGAGCCTCCATTCCGCTGCCAGCGCGCCATCGCTCGCACGCACCGCGCCGATGTCGGACGGGACCCTGATGGCGATCGCCTCCGCGTCTGACGGAACGTCGCACTTCACGGGGCGTCCGTCCGGGCCCACAGCGAGAATCACCGGAGCTTCGCCTGGCTCTCGCGGTACGGCGGGGATCAACTCGTCAAGGTGCCAGCGCACCAGAATCCTGTCCGAACCTTGGCCCGCGTTCACGCCGTCGGTCATATGCCCATAAAAGTCGACGAGGTACTCGTCCAGAACCGCACCAAGCCTCCGGACATTGAAGGCTGCATTGCGGGCGACGAGCGGATCGAACGTCCACGTCATCTCGTCGACCCCGTGGTCGAGGCACCACGCCCGCTGGTGGAACTTCATCGCGGTACCGACGCCCCTGGCCGCGCTCGCACCTCGGACCCCTGCGACATGGGAGTGCATCGAGACCGCCGCGGGCGGCCCAAAGAACCCCGCACACACGCCGATCAACGCGTCGCCCTCAAAGGCCCCCGCGACATACGTGCCGGCGTGCTCCATCGCGACCAAGAGGGGTGCGCCCATCGGAGAGCCTCCCCACAATTCGCTCAGGATTGCCGCTGCCGCGACGCACTCGTGTGGGTGAAGGTTGCGGACGGTGACCCCCGCAGCCTCGGAAGCGCGCGCATAGTCGCTCCATGCGTGCACGCTCATGTGCCCCCACCCGCGAGGGTGTCCTGGATCAGCAACGCCACGAGAGCCGTGCGGTGCGGAATGTGTTCGATCACGACGTGCTCGTCCTCGGCATGCGCTCCCCCGCCAACCGCTCCCAGCCCGTCGAGCGTGGGAACACCCATGCCTGCGGTGAGGTTGCCGTCCGACGCACCCCCGACGGCGACGGCGTACAACGAGTGGATTCCAGCCTCGGCCGCTAGCGCCGTCGCCCTCGCGAAGAGGTGCGCCGTGTTCGCGCGCTCCATCACGGGACGGTTGATGCCCCCAGAAATGTCGATGCGAGATCCCGACACGGTGGGCGAAAGTGTCCGAATTCCATGGTCGACCCGCCTTTGCTCGGCGGTGGTCGTGGCGCGCACGTCGACGTCGAGATGCGCGCGCGCGGGGACTGTGTTCACCGTCGTATCCGCTCGCATCCGCGTGGGCGTGACGGTGGTGCCGATGTCGGGGTTGGCAAGTGCCACGATCGCGGTTATCTGAGCGGCCAACTCGACGACGGCGTTGATACCGCGCTCGGGCTCGAGTCCAGCGTGCGCGGCCCGACCGATCACGTCGACCCCGTAGACGGACGCACCCTTTCGCGCCGTCTTGAGTGCGCCATCGGGCCCCGCAGCTTCCAGAACAAGCACCGCCCTACTGTGCCGAGCCTCGTCCTCGATCAATCGCCGCGATGTAGGCGAGCCAATCTCCTCATCGCCCGTCACCAACAACGTGACTCCGTCCACCGCAGGGGGGCCTCCCTCGTGCGCGAGCGCGGCAATCGCGTGTACCGCCTGGACGAGTCCCACCTTCATATCGAAGCATCCGGGCCCCTTGAGCACCCCATCGACGCTGCGTACGGGAATCTTCTCGAGGGTGCCGAGTGGCCACACCGTGTCATGGTGAGTGAGGATGATTACCCGTCCACCGCGGCCAAAGCGCCACCTCAAGTGAGTGCAGCCGTCGATGACGATGCGCTCGGGCGCGGACGGAAGACCCGCCTCGGCAAAGCGCGCACCAATGACGTCGGTCACGACATCGGCGCTGTGCGCGATCGCCGCAAGATCGTCTGATGGCGACTCGCAGGCCATGAGTCGCTCGGCGTCAGCGAGCATCGCCTCGAGGCGTTCTGTGCAGGAATTCAACATGGCCACATCGCCATCCTTCCACGCGTCACGTTTCGCGGGAATTACCAGACATCCGGCACGGGGGACGTGCCATCGACCACGTTGTCAGCTGCCTGCAAGGTGCCCTCCGCGTTGAGGAACTCCTCTTCCGCGCACTGCCACATTTCCCATTGTGCTCTCATCGCCTCGCCGTCGCGAGCGACTCCCCTCGATAGCCGCTCGAGCCACGGCGCGTCGACGTAGATGACGAGGCTCGCGAAGGCGCGTGCCGCGCGTTGGGCGACGCCGACGCCCTCGATAATGAGTACATCAGCAGCGGGAACCTCGATGCGTTCTGCCCTCGCCGAGGCATGCCAGTCCCAGCGCTCGAACCCCCCGTTCTCGCCCCGCGCGAGCGGCTCGAGGATGCGGGCGCCGAGGATGTCCCACAGGACGGACAGGCCATCCCAGCCCTCGTACATGTCGTCGGCGTGCAGGACCTGGGCGTCGCACTTCCCGCCCAGGCGATCGCCAAGCGTGGTCTTGCCGGATCCGGCGGGCCCATCGATCAGAACGACGCGGGTGCGACCGCACCGGGCGGGCGAGGCGAGGACCGCGGCGACGAGTTGCGCGATCGACGGGTGGGGGCGCGGGGCTTCAGACATGCGGACAGGTTACGGCGCCGTCGCCCCGATGGGATGCGTCACGATGCGCTGTCCCATCCCTGTGATGAAAGGCCTCGCCCGAGCAATCGCTTCCTGGACGACGGAGAGCTTCAGCGCGGCCATGTGGGCTTCTTCGGAATCCCACACCTCGGTGACCCAGATCGCGGTGGAGTCTTCGACGTCCTCCGCTACGAGGTATTCGATGTTTCCCGGCATCTGGCCGCGTGAGGCCAGCAGCGCCTCGACCACGACCGGACGCCCCTCTTCCGTGGTGTGAATCGATCCGATGAGTCCGTACATTGCTCCCCTTATGTGATCCCTAGGTATGCCGCGCAGGCACCAGACGAGACCAACCTAGGCCGGGGGCCCAACATCGGGCGCTACCTTCGGGGTGTACGCGAACTCCGCCTTCCAACGTGGCCCCCTGTCCAAGCCGCGCTGCACGCGTCGGGCATCGAGTTCGTGGTGCGCGAGATCGACCAGGCGGCTTCTACCGCAGCGGCCGGGAAGTGGTAGCGATCACCCACTCGCTCGCCCTTGTGGCGAACGGCGAACCGATCCCGATGCTGACGTAAGGCACTCGCCGGCCCGCGAACGGGCCAGCGAGTGCCCCTCGAGTCAACCCCAGATCGTGAGGCTCGAGTCGTTGGCCACGCCTACTTTTTCGTGACCCACTGCGAGCCATCCCAGTATGCGATGCCCATCGTTCCGTCCCCTTGGTTCCACGAGACGGAGGTGGCGCCTGTGGCGCTGGTCGACGCGCTCAGTTGCAGATTCGAAGCAGTTCCCAACTGAACGGGCCTGCTTCCAATCGACCACGATGCGCCGTTGAATGTCGCCTGATAGAGCAGGCCGTCAGCGCCCCGCCAGAACACGTCACGCGTGCCTGACCTATCATCCAAAGCAATATTCGACGTGATGGATGCGTTGCCGGCCCCCGTCCAAACTGAACTCGTCGCCCATTTGGCGCCGTTCCAGTAGCTGAAGCCAAATGAGGTCGCGCTGCGCTTCCATGCGACAGCGGTAGCCCCTGTTGAATCGGCGACGGCCGCCAGGCCACTGTCGGCGTGGACAGCAAGGCTCACCGCAGGTACCTGCACCACCCAGGACGATCCGTTCCATGTTGCCTGATAGAGCTGCCCGCCCTCGCCACGCCAGAACACATCGCGCTTCCCAGCCCGTTCGACGAGCGCCACGTCAGACTCGACGCTGTGTCCCTGCGTCGGCACTGACGTAACGATCCAGCTGCTTCCACCCCAGTAAGCCAATCCGATTGTCGAGGTGCTCGACCTCCACGCGACCGAGGTCCAACCACTCGAGTTCACTGCGACGGAAAGATTTGGATATGTGGCCGATCCCGCGTTGAAAGTGTGCGAGTAGACGCTCCACGCGGAACCGTTCCATGTTCCCTGTTGAAGGCGCCCGTCCGCGCCACGCCAGAAGGCATAGCGGACGCCCGGCTTGGTGGCGATCGCAAAGTTTCCGGTCGAGATGTAGTTATTGGCCAGCGCCACTGTGTTCCACCCCGGAGTGGTGGCGCCAGTCAAGTCTCCGCTCGAGGTGCCTCCGCCCGCCGATGGACGCACGGCGTAAGGCTTGCGCTCATTCTGGTTGGTGTTGATTCCCCTGGTGGTCTGAGTAGTCGAATCCTGGCCGAGCGCTGTCTGCAGGATCTGATTGTCTCCCAAGTAGATCGCCACATGATCAGGGTTTTTCACACTCGAGCTCGAGATGTCCCAGAAAAGCAGGTCTCCGGGGAGAAGGGACGTCGCAGATAGCGTATTGGTCCCCACGTAAATCAGGGTCTCAGGCTTGCCTAGAAAGTACGCGTACATGTCGTTCGTGTCTTTCGCGGGTACCGCGCCCGGCAGCGCAGAGTTCCATGCGATCCACGCAGAACTTGAACAGTCGACAGTCGTGTAAGACATATCGAAACCCGGGAATCCATACGTAAGGCCGACAAGATGGTCGCGGGCATACTGCGCGGCAACCTCACCGTAGGTCTGTGCCTGCGCGGGCGCGGGCTGTGCAGCGACGAGCACCGCGGCGGCAACGCCCACCATGGTGAGCATTGAAACCAATCGACCGATACGGCGCCGTGCGCCTACCGTTTCATTCATCAAGAACCTCCTACTGGCTCGAGAGACAGTCGCGCCGCGCACCATTGCGCGGCACCGTCTAGCCCGACCCTAGGAGGTCATGTAGGCGCGCGAAAGCCCCACTTATGGGGCCATCACGCCTGGTGTAAGGCTAGATCGCCCTAGGCGCCCGTCCACGGCCGGAAGTGCTTAACCCGCGCGCGCGCCGCCTTGCCCTGCTCGATCACGCGCTCGGGTGCGGTCCCTCCCGCGCCGTCACGGGCGGCCAGCGAGCCCTCAACTGTCAGCACCGACAACACCTCGGGGGTGAGCGCCTGGTGAATTCCGGCCATTTCTTCGGGCGTCATCTCGTGCAGTTCTTTGCCGCGCTTCTCGCACAGTCGTACGCACGCTCCGGAGACCTCGTGGGCGTCGCGGAACGGCACACCCTGCTTGACGAGCCATTCGGCGATGTCGGTAGCGAGCGAGAATCCGGCGGGGGCCAAGGACGCCATGCGCTCGACCTGGAACACCAGCGTGCGCACCATGCCGCCGAACGCGGGAAGCAGCACCTCAAGAGTGTCCACGGCATCGAGAACGGGCTCGTGGACCTCCTGGATGTCGCGGTTGTACGCGAGCGGCAGCCCCTTGAGCGTCGCGAGCAGTCCGGTGAGATCGCCGATGAGGCGCCCTGCCTTTCCGCGGGCCAGCTCGGCAATGTCTGGGTTCTTCTTCTGAGGCATGATGCTCGACCCTGTGGAGTAGGCATCGTCCAACGAAACGAAGCCGAACTCGACGGTGGCCCACACGATGATCTCCTCGGCGAGACGCGAAAGGTCGATGCCGATCATCGCCGATACCCACGCGAACTCCGCAATCACGTCTCGCGACGCGGTCGCGTCGATCGAGTTCTCGGTAGGGCCCGCAAAGCCAAGCTCCGCGGCGACGGCGGCCGGATCGAGGCCCAGCGTCGAGCCCGCGAGGGCACCCGCGCCATAGGGAGACCACGCGGCGCGCGAGTCCCAGTCGGTCAGGCGCTCGACGTCACGCAAGAGCGGCCAGGCGTGCGCCATCAGGTGGTGCCCGAGGGTGACGGGCTGTGCGTGCTGAAAGTGAGTGCGACCCGGCATGGGCGCGTCGAGGTGCCGGTCCGCCTGCTCGAGCAGCGCGTCGACCACGTCGAGCACCTGACCCGCGATCAAACGCGCGTGCCGCCGCAGATACATGCGGGGCAGTGTCGCGATCTGGTCGTTGCGAGACCGTCCGGCGCGCAGCTTTCCGCCGAGCTCGGGGCCGACGGCCTCGATCAGTAGTCGCTCAAGCGCGCCGTGGACGTCCTCATCGGAAGCCGCAAAGATGGCAGCACCCGACGCGACCTCGTCACGCAGTGCCGAAAGCGCGGCGACCATCTGCGTCGTCTCGTCGGCCGTGAGTAGTTCCGCACGTTCAAGGGCATGTGCGTGCGCGATCGATGCGGTGAGGTCATCATCCGCGTAACGCCAGTCGAAGTGCGTCGAAACGCTCAACTTGGCCAGCGCCTCCGCGGGCCCGCCCTCAAAACGGGCTCCCCACAACGCGCCCTCATTGGTTCCCGATGCGTCGGCCATGATGTCCTCTCGTCAACGACGACGACCCCGCCGGGGAGTTTCCCCCGGCGAAGCCGTCTTACACAATGATTCGTGCGACCTGCGACCCGAACTAGAGCCCGCGCACCCGTGCCTCGCGAGCCGCGGCCTGCTTGGCAGCAAGCCCATAGATCTCGATAAAGCCGCGAGCGGCGCTCTGGTCAAAGGTATCGCCCTCGTCGTAGGTTGCGAGGTTGAAATCGTAAAGTCCCACGTCGGAGCGGCGGCCATCGACGGTCGCCTTACCGCCGTGAAGCACCATGCGGATCTCACCCGTGACGTACTCCTGCGTCGAGTCGATGAACGCGTCGAGCGACTTCTTGAGCGGGCTTGACCACATGCCGTCGTAGACCAGCTCGGTCCACTTCTCGCCGATCACGCGCTTGTACCGGCCCTGCTCGCGCTCGATCGTGACGTTCTCCATCTCACGGTGCGCCTCGATCAGCGCGATCGCGCCCGGAGCCTCATAGATCTCACGGGACTTGATTCCCACGAGGCGGTCCTCAACGATGTCGATGCGGCCGATGCCGTGGGCGCCGGCGCGGCGGTTCATCTCCTCGATGGCCTGCAGCGGCGTCACAGCCCGGCCGTCGATCGCGACGGGGATTCCGCGCTCGAAGCGGATGATGACCTCGTCGGGCACCGGCGGGAAGGACGGGTCATCGGTGTAGTCGTAGACGTCCTTGGTAGGCGCGTTCCAGATGTCCTCGAGGAATCCGGTTTCGACCGCACGGCCCCACACGTTCTGGTCGATGCTGAACGGGTTCTTCTTGGTGGTCGCGATCGGGAGGTTGTGACGCTCCGCGTAGTCGATCGCCTTGTCGCGCGTCAGAGCGAGGTCACGCACGGGAGCGATGCACTTGAGCTCCGGCGCGAGCGAGGCGATTCCCACCTCGAAGCGCACCTGGTCATTGCCCTTGCCTGTGCAGCCGTGCGCCATCGTGCTGGCGCCGAACTCACGAGCCGCCTTGACGATGTGCTTGACGATCACCGGGCGGCTGAGCGCCGACACGAGCGGGTACTTGTCGTGGTACAGCGCGTTCGCCTTGAGTGCGGGCATGCAGTATTCCTCCGCGAACTCGTCGCGGGCATCGGCCACATAGGCCTCGACGGCTCCACAATCGAGGGCGCGCTGGCGGATCACCTCGAGGTCTTCGCCTCCCTGACCTACGTCCACTGCGACGGCGACCACCTCGGCGCCTGTCGCGTCTGCAATCCAGCCGATGGCTACGGAGGTGTCGAGTCCGCCGGAGTATGCCAGGACGATGCGTTCGGTCATGTGAGGATTCGCTTTCTGTGGTGTCTGTGGACTAGTTGAATGCGCCGCTGGCGCGGTCGAGAAACTTCTGGGCGAGGCGGTTGCCCCCGTTGACCTCGCGTGAGATGACGAACATGGTGTCGTCTCCCGCCACGGTGCCGACCACGTCGGGGTCGTCGTGGCCATCGACGGCGCTCGCGAGGAACTGAGCCGCACCCGAGGGCGTGCGGAGCACGGCGATATTGCCAGAGCCATCGGCCGCGTGAAGCAGCTCGGCACACATGCGATTGAGTCGGGCTCCGGTGTCCTCGGATTCCTCCATCGCGGCCTGCGTCGTGTAGACCATGCGACCGTGCGCATCGCGCACCTTGACGGCGCGCACCTCGACCAGGTCGCGAGACAGCGTGGCCTGAGTGACCGAGATGCCCTCGGCTTCAAGGCGGAGCGCAAGCTCGCCTTGGGAGCCGATGCCCTCGGTCTCGATAAGCCTCGCGATGAGGCCCTGACGGGCCGCCTTGGTGGCAGGAATGGTGGGGCTCGCCATCATGCCCCCGACCGCGCAGCCAGCCACGTGAGCAGCGCCTTCTGGGCGTGCAGACGGTACTCCGCCTCGAGCCACACGATGCTTTGGGGTCCATCGATCACGTCGGCGGTAATCTCCTTGCCGCGGTACGCGGGAAGGCAGTGAAGCACCTGAGCCCCGGGCGCCGCGAGTTCAAGAGTGCGGGCGTTGACCTGATACGCGTCGAAGGGGCCGTGGCGGTCACCCGACTGCGACTCGTCGCCCATCGAGACCCACGTGTCCGTCGCGATGACGTCCGCGCCGATGACCGCGTCGTCGTGATCGGTCGTCACCTGAATCGAGCCGCCGTGCTCGGCCGCGAGCTTCTTGGCGTCGAGCACGATGCGCTCATCGGGCATATAGCCGTCGGGCGCTCCGATGCGGACGTGCATTCCCGCGAGCGCTCCGCCCAGCAGATAGGAATGTGACATGTTGTTGGCGCCGTCGCCCACGTACGAGAGCGTCAGACCCGCGAGCGAGTCGACGCCTCCACGGGCGTCGGCCACCGCAGCGAGATCCGCGAGAATCTGGCACGGGTGGAACGAGTCGGTGAGCGCGTTGACCACCGGCACGCCCGAATACTCCGCCATCTCTTCCACACGGTCTTGTCCGAAGGTGCGCCACACGATGGCGCTCACCTGACGCCCAAGGACACGGGCAGTGTCCGCGACCGATTCGCCGCGGCCCATCTGGGAAGAGGCCGCGTCCAGAACGAGCGGGTATCCACCCAATTCGGCCACGCCCGTCGAGAAGGACACGCGCGTGCGGGTCGACGGCTTGTCAAAGATGATGGCGACCGCCCGCGGACCCGCGAAGGGCTGGTGCAGGTGACGGTCCGCGCGGAACGCGATCGCGAGTTCGAGAACCTCGCGCTGTTCGGACGCGGTGAGATCGTCGTCCCTCAAAAAGTGACGCACCATTACGCGAGCTCCTTTGCTGCAGCGATTGCTTCGAGATGTTGACCGAGCCAGGCCACAAAGGGCTCCGCCTCTGCTTGAGACAACGTCAGGGACGGTGCCAAACGAATCGTGTCGGGGCTCGGCGCGTTGATGATGAAGCCCGCCTCAATCGCCGCCGCGGCCACGTCGGCAGTGATCTCGGACTCGAGTTTGATGCCGAGCAGCAGGCCCTCTCCGCGCACCTCGACCACACCGGGCAGCGCGCCCACTGTTTCCTTGATCCACTCGCCCATCGACTTCACGTGGGAGAGCAGCCCGCGCGATTCGATCGCGTCGAGGGTCGCAAGGGCGGCAGCGGACGCGAGGGCGTTTCCGCCAAACGTCGTCCCGTGCTGCCCCTTGGTGAGCATCCCGCCCGCCTTGGCACCAAAGGCCACCACCGCGCCGATGGGGAAGCCCCCACCAAGGCCCTTGGCAAGCGTCACCACATCGGGCATGACGCCGTGCGCCTGCATTGCGAGCCAGGTTCCAGTGCGGCCGATACCCGTCTGCACCTCGTCGGCGACCAGCAGCACGCCGTGCGCATCGCATAACTCACGCGCCGCGACCAGGTATTCGTGCGTCAGCGGCTTCACGCCCGCCTCGCCCTGGATGGGCTCGATGAAGAATGCGGCGACGTCATCGCCGATCGCGGCGGTGAGTGCATCGATGTCGTTCGCGGGAATCCACTCGACTTCGGGGGCGAGCGGTGCGAAGGGCGCGCGATAGGCCTCCTTGTAGGTGAGCGCGAGCGCTCCCGTCGTGCGCCCATGGAAGGCCTCGACCAGCGCCAGGATGCGGGTCCTCCCCGTGCGGCGCGACATCTTGAACGCCGCCTCGTTGGCCTCGGTGCCCGAGTTGCACAGGAACACGCGCGACCCCTCGGGGGCCCCGCAGATGTCGAGAAGCCGCTCGGCGAGCCTAATCTGCGGCTCGGTCGCAAAGAAGTTCGACGTGTGCGTGAGAGTAGAGGCCTGAGCGGTGATCGCCGCGACCCATTCGGGGTCGGCGTGTCCGAGCACATTCACTGCGATTCCACCGAGCAGGTCGAGGTAGCGTTTGCCGTCTGCGTCCCATACGTACGAGCCCTCGCCTCGCGCGAGCACGCGCAACGGAACGCCATAAGTACCCATGAGCGCAGCCGTGTGCCGCTCGAGTCCAGTGCTGTTGGCGGTCATGCCCATAGCTCCACGTCGTCGGGCTTCACCATGGTGCCCACGCCGGACGAGGTGAAGATTTCGGTGAGGATCGAGTGAGGCTCACGGCCGTCGATGATGTGAGCCTGGCCCACGCCGCCGCGTACGGCACGCAGGCACGCCTCCATCTTGGGCACCATGCCTGACAGGAGGCTGGGCAGCAGGTTCTCGACGTCGGTCGCGTTGATGCGGCGGATGAGCGAGGACTTATCGGGCCAGTTCGAGTAGAGACCCTCAACATCCGTCAGCACGATGAGCTTGCGCGCGCGCAATGCGACGGCGATTGCGGCGGCGGCGGTGTCGGCGTTGACGTTGAGGACCGTCGTCGGGTCGTCGATGTCGGGAGCCACCGTGCTGACCACGGGAATGCGCCCTGCGGCGATGATGTCCTGCACGGCCGCCGGATTGACCTTGACGACGTCGCCGACGAGGCCGACGTCGACCCGTTCGCCCTCGACCAGGGCGTCACGACGCTTGGCCTGCAGGAGCCCCGCGTCCTCGCCGGAAAGTCCCACGGCAAGCGGACCGTGGTCATTGATGAGCCCTACGAGCTCGCGCGAAACCTGTCCAGTGAGAACCATGCGCACCACGTCCATCGCCTCGGGTGTGGTGACGCGCAGTCCGCCTTTGAACTCGGACTCGATGCCGAGCCTGGTGAGCATGTCGCTGATCTGTGGCCCGCCACCGTGCACCACGACGGGCTTGAGGCCCAGCAGACGCAGGTGGACGATGTCCTGGGCGAACGCGCGCTTGAGGGTGTCGTCCACCATGGCGTTGCCGCCGTACTTGATGACGACGATGGCGCCCTTGAACTGCTCGATCCACGGCATCGCGTCGATGAGCACGCTCACCTTTTGCGGCGGTGTGAGGTCAGGAGTGACGATCAAGTCGCTCATGAGCTGTACGCGCTGTTCTCGTGGACATAGTCGTGCGTGAGGTCGTTCGTCCACACCGTGGCCGTCGCGTCGCCTGCGTGAAGGTCGATCACGATGTCGACCTGGCGACCGCTCAGATCGATGAGTGACCGGTCCTCGCCCACACCCGCGGCGATGCACGCGTGAACGCCGTTGACCCACACGTCGAGTGCAGCGGCGTCGAAGGGGGCCACGTCCTCGGGAACGGTACCCACTGCGGAAATGATCCGTCCCCAGTTCGGGTCCTTGCCAAAGATGGCGGCCTTGAACAGGTTGGAGCGGCACACAGCCCTCGCGACCGCCTCGGCGGCGACCTCGTCCGTCGCGTTGATCACACGGATCGCGATGTCGTGGTCTGCGCCCTCCGCATCACGCAACAGTTGCTGCGCGATGTCGTGGGCGACCTCGGTGAGCGCCCGCTGGAACTCGGAAGGCTCGGGCTGAATGCCTGAGGCCCCCGAGGCCATGAGGATGACCGTGTCGTTCGTGGACATGCACCCATCGGAATCGAGTCTGTTGAGCGTGATGCGCACCGCCTGCGCGAGCGCGAACTTAGCCTGCGCGGGATCGATCACGGCGTCCGTCGTGATGACGCACAGCATCGTGGCCATGCCGGGGGCGAGCATGCCCGCACCCTTCGCGATGGCGCCCAGGCTCCAGCCGCCGGCCTCGACCACCGCGGCCTTGGGAACGGAGTCGGTGGTCAGGATGGCCTCGGCCGCGAGCGCGCCACCGTTGGAATCGAGCGAGGTGACGGCCTCGTCGACCCCTGCGAGCAACGTCGGCATGGGCAGCCGCACCCCGATGAGGCCCGTCGAACACACGGCGATGTCACCAGGCGACACATCCTTGCCTGCGGCCTGGAGCGCGGCGGCGACATGCTCAGCCGTCGCGTGTGTGTCGAGGAAGCCCTCGGGTCCCGTGGCCGCATTGGCACCGCCGGAGTTGAGAACCACCGCATCGACACGACCGTCAGCGACTACCTGTCGACTCCACACGACGGGCGCGGCGACGACACGGTTGGACGTGAAGACGCCAGCTCCGACAAAGTCGGGGCCCTCGTTCAATACAAGGGCGACGTCCTTCTTTCCGGACGCCTTGAGACCCGCGGTAACGCCTGCGGCCACAAAACCAAGGGGGTGCGTAACGGTCATGTGCATAAGCATACATCACCATGCAAGTAGATTCACTTGCGCCACGCGGGAGGCTGCGGCGCCGCGCCAGAGTCCTTACGGGGCAAGCCCCAGCATGGTCAGTCCGGTCGTCTCGGGCAGACCCAAGGCGACATTCATCGACTGCAGGGCGGCGCCGGCCGTGCCCTTGACAAGGTTGTCGATCGCGCAAATTGCCACCACCCGGTTTGCCCGTGCATCGACCGTCACCTGCACCAACGCCGTATTGGCACCCACCGTGAACGCCGTCGCGGGCCACTGGCCCTCGGGCATCACGTGAACAAAAGGCTCGTCGGCGTACGCATCGACCCACGCCTTGCGCACGGACGCCGCGTCGGCCCCCTGAGCCAAGGGCGCCGTCACCGTCGCGAGGATGCCGCGAGACATCGGCACGAGCACAGGCGTAAACGAGACCCTCGGGTCGACCGCGCCTGCCGACGCGAAGTTCTGCAGGATCTCGGGAACGTGGCGGTGCGTCCCCCCCACCGCATACGGGGCCGCCGAACCGATGCCTTCGGCCGCGAGCAGGTGATGAGCGGCCTTCTTGCCCGCACCCGAATAGCCCACCGCGAGGGTCGCCACGACGTCGGAGGGGTCGACCACGCCTGCGGCGATTCCCGGCTGAAGCGCCAGAGTCACTGCAGTGACATTGCACCCAGGAACGGCAATGCGCCTGCTACCAGGGATGACCTTGCGCTGGAGGCCAGCGGGCGTCATGAGTTCCGGCATGCCGTACGGCCAGGTGCCCGCGTGCTCGCCCCCGTAGTACTCGGCCCATGCCTCGGCCGATTCGAGTCGATAGTCGGCGCCGCAATCGAGCACCAAGACATCCGAAGGGAGCTGGGCCGCGATCTCGGCAGATGCGCCATGAGGCAACGCAAGCACCACGACGTCGTGCCCCGCGAGCGCCTCGGCAGTCGTGGGCTCGATCACACGCGAAGCAAAGGGCACGAGGTGCGGATGATGCTGTCCGATCGTGTCCCCCGCCGAGGCATGCGCCGTCAGGGCGCCAAACTCGACGTCGGGGTGGGCGCCAAAGACGCGCAGCACCTCTCCGCCTACATAGCCAGAAGCACCCGCGACTGCCACCCTGATTGTCATATGCATAACTATACGCGTTCATGCATGGAAATATCACTGCTTCGCACAGCCTTCACCGCCACGTGACACGCCCGACACTCACTTCGGTCACAATGGGCCCATGCAGAACCTGCGGATGCGAATCATGCGAGCGACGGACGTACCCGCCGTCACCGCGCTCAACAACTCGGCCTATCCCGCCGTCTCCATCCTCACCGAGGAAGAGATGGCCAGCCTGTTCGCCCTATGCGACATCTCGCTCGTGGCCATCAACAGGGACAAGAAGATCGCCGCGTTCCTGCTGAGTATCAACATGGGCAAGCCCTACGAGTCCGAGAACTATCGCTGGTTCGAGGCCCGCGGAGTGCGACACCAATACATTGACCGCGTGGTCGTGAGCGCCTCCGCGAAGGGAACCGGGATCGGCACGGCACTGTACGAGTCGGTATTCGAGCACGCGCGTCAATGCGGCGCCAACGAGGTCACCGCCGAGGTCAACGTGCGCCCCCCGAATCCTGGATCCATGGCATTCCACGAACGCCTCGGGTTCCAACGCCTCGCCGAACAGGAAACCAAGGCGGGCAGCATCAGGGTCGCGCTGCTCGCACGATCGGTCTACTAGCCCGCACACCCCTCCGTTCCCGCTACACCCATGCCCTGTACGCTCGCGCCATGCGTATTCTTCTCATTGGCGGTACCGGACTGATCTCGTCGGCCATGGCTCGCGAGTGCGAGAAACGCGGAGACTCTCTCACACTCATCACGCGCGGGGTGTCAGATGCGACAGCCAGGCCCGCGTCGGCCACCGTCATTCACGCCGACGCCACGGACCCCGACGCCCTGAGGTCGGCCCTTCGCGGTGCGCGCTTGCGGCGCGAACGATGGGACGCGGTGGTCCAGTTCGTGGCGTTCGGCCCGGAACACGTCGCGGACGACGTGATGACATTCGCTCCCCTCACGGATCGCTATGTATTGATTTCCAGCGGGTCAACCTACGCGACGTCCGAACGCTTCCACCCCCTCACGGAAGACACTCCCCAGGAGAACGCGGAGTGGGACTACGCCCAGCGCAAGATCGCCTGCGAGGAGGTACTCCGCGCGGACGCCCCCGCGGCGGGCCTGGGCTTCACGATCGTGCGCCCAGCCCACACGTACGGCGACTCCAAGATCCCTGCCTTCACGGGCAACTCGCGTCACCCGTGGACCATCGTGGATCGGATGCGCCGAGGCGCCGACATCGTGATTCCCGGCGATGGCACCGCACTGTGGACCGTGACCCACGCTTCCGACGTCGCCGCAGGAATCAGGGGGCTGCTCGACACGAAGGATTCACTCGGCCGCGCGGTGCACATCACGTCGGACGAGGCTCTGACCTGGACGGGCCTTTACCGCACGATCGCACACGCTGCGGGCTTGAGCGACGCCCGATTCGAGGAGCTGGTGGTCCACGTGCCATCAGACGCGCTCGTGGCAGCTGCGCCCTCTCAGTCCGGATCCATCAGGGGCGACAAGATGTCCTGTGCCGTCTATGACACATCACTCTTGCGGTCGCTGGTTCCCGACTGGAGCGCCAAGACGACGTTCGCCCAGGGAGTGACCCGGGCCGTTGTCGCGTTTGAGGCCACACCCGAATGGCAGACGATCGACCACGAGGCCAACGCCATGTTTGACCGGATCAGCGCGATCTACCGAGACGCGCTGCTCGCATCGCAGCCCCAATAGGCGGCGACCCCGTGGCATCATGGGCGCGCGTGTGGGAACCTAAACACATGCACCGGATGACCGTGACGGCCCTCGTGGCCGCGACCCTCGCACTCGCGGCGTGCTCGAGCCCCTCCGGCGGCGAAGTGACTCCGTTGGCCTCTGTGACTCAAACACCACACAGCGCGATTCCTTCCAGCGCTTCGGCTTCACCCACGCCGACGCCCGAGCCTGACGACGTCCCCTCACCCGCCACCACCCCCGTGGCCGCCCAGGGCGACCCCTGCGCGGACCCCAGCGCGAGCATCACCGGCCTGGCAGGCATCGACTTCAACCGATACGCACGCATCTGTTTAGGCATGTCCTTCGCAGAGGCGTCTGCGGCAATGCTCGGGCCAGCGATCGCCGGCGAGTCGATGTGCCCGTGGTACGCCGTAGTGCTCGCGGTCGACGATCCGGGACTCTACGTGGCCGCAGTGTCACGACTCGAGGACCCGGGCGCCGAGATCTTCCTCTTCCGCATGACCTGGCAGGCAGATCCTGCCGACGCGGCCGCCTTTGGCGCTCCCGCGACCGCCGCAGGCCTCTCGGTAGGATCAACGCCAGGCGAGATCAAGGCCGCGCACCCCCAAGCGGTGAGCGTCACCATCGACGACCCGTCGCGAGGCCCCCGCAATCAACTCGTCGTGGCAGGCCCCGACGCCACGTCCCTCGTGTTCGACGTGACCGAGGGAGTCGTCACCGACATGTACTGGGGCAAGGGCATCTCGCAAGGCGCCGTCGCCGAGCTCTGCGCGCTTTAGGCTCCACCCACGCGTCCCGTTTCCGCGTTTGCCCTGGTCCTCACACATGAGCCCTCCATGACCCCTGCGGGTGACGTACAGTTACGCGACGATCGAATCGTTTCGATTGCGTGTCGACTGACTGAGGGAGCTTGCTGTGAGGGTGTTGTTTATTGGCGGAACGGGCCTCATCTCTTCGGCCGCGTCCCCCTTGGTCGTGAAGCAGGGCCACGAACTCACCCTCGCAAACAGGGGGACCTCCCACAAGGGCTCGGCACCCTTGGGATCACGCAGCATTGTGGTGGACGTTCACGACACCGAGTCCTTCCGCGCCACCATTCGAGCCGACGTGGCCGCACATGGCGAGTACGACGCGGTGGTCCAGTGGATCGGTTTCGACCCCGACCACATCAGCGACGACATCGAGACCTTCGCCGGCATTACCAGGCAGTACGTCTTCATTTCGTCGGCGTCCGCGTACCAGACGCCGCCGGCCTCATACATCACGCGCGAGGACTCCACGCCGCTCGACAACCCGTTCTGGCAATACAGCAGGGACAAGGCCGAATCCGAGACACGCCTTCGCATCGCGTATGGAGAGACGGGCTTTCCGTTCACCGTTGTCCGCCCGTCGCACACGTACGCTCACTTTGACATCCCCGCGGCAATCAACTCGTGGACCCACCCGTGGACCATCGTGGACCGGATGAAACGCGGCGCTCCGATCCTGGTGCACGGCGACGGCACGAGCCTGTGGACGCTCACCGACCACCGCGACTTCGCGCACGCGCTCGTTGGCCTGCTGGGGAACGACAAGGCCATCGGCGAGGAATTCCACATCACGTCGGATGACGTCCTGAGTTGGAACCAGATCTACGCGAGCATCGCCGGAGCCGCGGGGCTCGACCCCGAACGAGTCCACGAGCAGACGCTTTTTGTGCCGTCCGACCTGCTCGCACGCTTCGACGAGGAAGCCTTCGGGGGGCCGCTCATGGGCGATAAAGCTCATTCGGCGGTCTTCGACAACTCCAAGGTGCGTGCCCTCGTTCCCGACTACGCCCCGCAGCATCGCTTCGAGGACGAGGTCCATCAGTCGATCGCATGGTTCCTGGCGAAGCCCGAGCGGCAAACCGTCGACGCCGCGGCCAATGCGCTGTACGACGACGTCGCCGCGCGGTTCACGCGCGGCGTCGCCGCCATGTTCCCTTAGGAACCCGAACCCTTCATCGTCGCCTCGACGTGGGCCAAGAGCTTCTCCCACGCGTCGATAAACGAGGCGACGCCCTCGTCCTCGAGCGTCTTCGTAATCTCCTCGAGAGAAACGCCCGCGTCCGCAACGATCGCGAGCGCGGCCCGTGCCTGGTCGTAGGTGCCTCGCACCGTGTCCCAGTCGCCAGCAGGAACGTCGCCGTGGTCGGCCTCCGCCTCCAAGGTGCCCATGGGCATCGTGTTGACCACCCCGTCGGTGACGAGTTCGTCGACGTACATCGTGTCGGGGTAGGTCAGGTCCTTCACGGAGGTCGAGGCCCACAGCGGACGCTGCGGGTGGGCTCCAGCGCTCGCGAGCGCCTGATACCGCTCCGATGCGAGCGTGCCCTCATGAATCTCCATCGCGAGCCTGGCGTTGGCGATCGCGGCGGTGCCGCGCGCGGGATGGCCCTCACCTAGGGCCGCGTCCACCTTGGTGTCCACCCTGCTGATGAAGAAGGAGGCCACCGAGCGGATGGTGCTCAGGTCGATCCCCGCCGCGTGGGCCTTCTCGAGTCCCAACAGATACGCGTCGATGACCTCGCGGTACCGGTCAAGGGCGAAGATCAGCGTCACGTTGACGCTGATGCCCTCGGCTATAGCCGCGGTGATCGCGGGAAGACCTTCACGGGTGGCGGGAATCTTGATCATGACGTTGGGGCGGTCAACGAGCCACCAGAGCTGGCGAGCCTCGGCGATCGTTGCCTCGGTGTTCCTGGCAAGACGCGGGTCGACCTCGATCGAGACCCTTCCGTCCATGCCGGCCGACGCGTCGTAAGCGGGCCGCAGGGCGTCGCACGCCTCGCGCACATCCGCCGTCGTGACCATGCGGACGGCCTCGCCCACGTCCACCCCGCGCGCGGCGAGGTCACGGATCTGGGGGTCGTAGGAATCGGAGCCCGACACCGCCTTGGCAAAAATACTGGGGTTGGTGGTCACGCCAACGACGTGACGGTTCGTCACATCGTCCGCGAGCGCCCCCGAGGCGAGGCGGTCGCGACTCAATTCATCGAGCCAAATAGATACTCCTGCGTCGGCGAGCGCCGCGAGGGGAGACGTATGTGCCTGGGCAACGGTCATCCTGTGCTCCTTCGAACAAGGTGAACGACATCGCCACGAGAGTCTCCCGTGCCGGCCAGCGCCGACCACCTCACTAGGCCAACGCTTCACAGGCCGGGAAGGATTCCCACGGTGAGGCGTTGCCCACCTATGAAGCCTCCCACGAACGTGGCGGCGGCAAACCCTTGTGGCGCCTAGTGTCGAAGGGCGGGCGCCACGCCTGCCGCTCAGTCCCCGAGCACGCCCCGAAAGGAGGCATATGACCACCCCCACCCCCCGAGCCGATGCCCTGGTCTTCTTTGGCGCCAGCGGCGACCTCGCCCGCAAGCAAATCTTCCCGGCGCTCCACGCCATGGCGACCGCGGGTGAGTTGGACGTCCCCGTGATTGGTGTCGCCGCATCCGGTTGGAGCGTTGACGACCTGCGCGCGCGGGCACTCGAGTCGGTCCTCGCCCATGGAGGCTCGGAGGACGACGCCTTCGCTCACCTCGCGAGCCTGCTCCGATACGTTGATGGCGACTATCGCGAAGAGACCACCTTTGTGCGCCTTCGCGAGGCCCTCGCCGGAGCGCACCATCCCACGCATTACCTCGCGATCCCGCCCTCGCTCTTTGGCACGGTCATCGCGGGCCTCAAGGGAGCGGGGCTTCACGAAGGCGCCCGCGTCATCGTGGAGAAACCGTTCGGCCGTGATCTCGCTTCAGCACGCGAACTTGACACGGTGGTCGAAAGCGCCTTTGCCGAGGAGTCGATCTTCCGGATCGACCACTACCTGGGCAAGGACGAGATCATGAACCTGCTGTATTTCAGGTTCGCCAACTCGTTCCTCGAGCCCGTGTGGAACCGCAACCACATCGACCACATCCAGATCACTCTTGCCGAAGACTTTGGAGTCCAGGGGCGCGGCACCTTCTATGAATCTGCGGGCGCGTTGCGAGACGTGGTCGAGAACCATATCTTTCAGATCGTGGCGCTGCTCGCCATGGAGCCTCCCGCGTATCAGGGGTATGACGCCGTGCAGCAGGCCAAGGAGTCGGTGTTCCGCTCGATGATCCCCATCGAGCCGTCGAGCCTGGTGCGCGGCCAATTCGATGGTTATCGCGACGAGGACGGAGTGGCGGCCAATTCGGACGTCGAGACATTCGCGGCCGTACGCCTGTTCATCGACTCGTGGCGTTGGGCCGGAGTGCCATGGTTGCTGCGCACGGGCAAAAAGCTCTCGACTACCGCGGGCGAGGTCATCGTGTTCTTCAAGCGGCCCCCTCAATCGCTCTTCGACGATTCGCAGGCCCGCGAGCACACGAATTACCTCCGCTTCCGACTATCCCCCGTCTCGGAGATCGCGCTTGCCGCGCGCGTTAAGACACCCGGTGAGGAGTTCATGGGCACTCAGCAGGAGTTCGTTCTTCACACCGAAAGTCCCCTCGAACGGGAGCCCTACGAACGATTGCTCGCAGGCGCGATGGCCGGGGACAGGGCCCTGTTCACCTCGCGCGGCTCCGTGGAGGCCGCATGGCGCGTAGTGGACGACGTGCTTGCCCATCACGACAAGGCACTGCCTTACGCCCCAGGAACGTGGGGGCCTTCCGAGGCAGAGGCGCTCGCCGCGCCTTGGGGCGGATGGCATGAGCCTGTGGCGACCACCGCGGAGCCCTCCACACCCCCTGCACAGACACCCACCCAGATCACGGCTCAGGAGAAATTATGACAACGGATACCCCCATGCACATCGGCATGGTCGGCCTTGGACGGATGGGTGCGGGCCTGTCGCGGCGCCTCATGAACGACGGTCACACGGTGGCTGTCAACGACGTGAGCGGCGACGCGATCGATGCGCTCGCCGCCGAGGGAGCGATCGCGGTCCACGAGTTAGGGGGCCTCACTGCCGCCTTAGAGGCTCCTCGCACGGTATGGGTCATGGTGCCTGCGGGCGACATCACCAACCACGTCATCGCGGCGCTCTCCACGATCCTCTCGCCCGGCGACACGATCATCGACGGGGGCAACACCTACTACCGCGACGACCTGCGGCATGCCGCCGAGCTCGCGGAGGTGGGCATCGGCCTGGTTGACGTGGGCACGTCGGGAGGGGTGTGGGGGGTCGAGCGCGGCTTTAGCCTCATGATCGGGGGCGACGACGCGGTGGTCGCGCGGCTCACGCCGATCTTCCGCACTCTCGCCCCTGGTGTCGAGGCCGCGTCCCGCACGCCGGGAAAGTCGGGCGCACCCCTTCCCGGCGAGGAGGGCTGGCTGCATTGCGGACCCGTCGGATCCGGCCACTTCGTCAAGATGGTGCACAACGGCATCGAATACGGGCTCATGGCCGCCTACGCGGAGGGATTCAACCTCCTCAAGGCCGCGAACGCGGGGACTCCGGGAACCGCGGCGTTCGAGGCGCAGACCGCGCCCATGTCGAACCCCGAGTTCTACCAATACGAGCTCAATGTGGACCAGATCGCCGAGGTGTGGCGGCGCGGATCGGTCGTCGGCTCGTGGCTGCTTGACCTGACCGCGGAGGCCCTGCACACGTCACCCGAACTCGCCGAGTTCTCGGGCCACGTCGCGGACTCGGGAGAGGGCCGGTGGACGTCTATCGCCGCGATCGACGAGGGAGTGCCCACACCGGTGCTCACCACGGCCCTTTTCTCACGCTTTTCGTCGCGGGACCTCGACGCCTATGCGGAGAAGGTGCTCAGCGCCATGCGCAAGGGATTTGGTGGACACGCGGAGGAGAAGCCGACGGGCGAATGAATCTGCGCGATTGAGACAAACGTCCCGGATATGTTCGCTCTATGGCAGGCAAACTCTGGGTAAAGTTTGGGCTCGGGCACCCGTCTGTGCCCCCATCGCTAGGGAGCACCAGTGAGCACCACCGCAGATACCGCAGTCCCGCTCAACGTCGTCCCCCTCAACGTCGATATGCCCGCGGCCCTCCGCGCCGCGATCGACGCGAGCCCCCGCGTGGTGGTTCCGGCTACGCGTGCCGAGCTCTACCAGCTGGCGCTTGATCCCTCGGGCGGCGCAGTGTTCTCGGTGAACTACGACGCGAACGGCGAGACGGTCACCGAGGCGACTGTCACGCGCTGTCGCAACGGCATCGCGGTGAACTACCCCGAGGACTACATGCGCAGGCGCGATCCCAAGTGCATGCTGATCGCGGACGAACGCCCCTCGGACAAGGACCGCTACATCGACCGCTTTGGCGAGAGCTTCGACCGCGTCAAGCAAGAGACTCTCGACTGGCTGGGCACGCAGGAACTCGTGGTCGTCCCCTTCAAGGCCGGGGCCCTCACTTTTGGGTCGCCCTCGCTCGCCGTCATGCCGCTGAACTCGGCGTTCTTTGCCCTGACACTGATGGACCTCCAGGGATGGACCACGTTTGAGGAGCTGGGCGCGTACAGCCCCCGCTCGATCCTGTACGTCGCTCCCCCGTTCCGTCAGACTCACTACGAGGGCAAGCAGGTAGTGGTTCACGACCGCACCGAGGCGCTCCACGAGATCTTCGCGTACAACCTGTACCCGGGCCCCAGCGCCAAGAAGGGCGTCTTCTCCGTGCTGCTCGACGTGGGCGAGCAAGAGGGCTGGATCACCGCCCATGCCTCGTCCGTGCGCGTCACCACCCCGTACGACAACGAGACGATCGTGATGCACGAGGGTGCCTCGGGTGGCGGCAAATCCGAGATGTGCCAGGACCTGCGCCGAGAGGACGACGGCCGCATCCTGCTAGGCACCAACGTGGTCACGGACGAGCCGTACTACATCACGCTCAGCGAGTCCTGCGAACTCGACCCCATCACCGACGACATGACGCTGTGCCACCCCTCGGTGCAGAGTGGCGACGGCCGCATGGTGGTGGCAGACGCCGAGGACGGCTGGTTTGTGCGCGTCGACAACCTCAAGCAGTACGGCGAGGACCTCCACTTCGAGCGCGCGGTGATTCACCCTCAGCAGCCGCTCGTCTTCTTCAACATCAACGGCGCGCCCGACGCGACGGCGCTGCCCTGGGAGCACACGCTCGACTCGAACGGGAAGCCCTGCCCCAACCCCCGCATCGTGATCCCCAGGTCAAGCATTCACCGCATCGTCAACACCCCCGAGGCTGTCGACGTCCGCACCTTCGGGGTACGGATGCCCGCATGCACCAAGGAGAACCCGACCTACGGCATCATGGGCATGACCCATTTTGTGCCGCCGTCGATCGCCTGGATCTGGCGGCTCATCGCCCCGCGTGGGGACAAGAACCCCTCGATCGGCGAGGCCGCGGACGCCGTCAAGACGCTCGAACACGGCGGGATGGTCGCGGAGGGCGTCGGCTCGTATTGGCCCTTCTCAACAGGCACCAAGGTGGCAGCGGCGAACCTGCTGCTCAAGCAGATCCTCGATTTCGACCGCACGCGCTACGTACTCACCCCCAATCAACACATCGGCGCCTACAAGGTGGGGTTCTCTGCGGAGTGGCTCACGCGCGAGTGGATCGCCCGCAAGGGTGCCGGCCGCGTGCGTGCGGACCAGATCGAGCCCGCACGCTGCGCGCTGTTTGGGTATGCCCCCAAGGAGATGACCCTCGACGGACAGCCCGTGCGCCGCAGCCTGTTGCGCCCCGAGACCCAATCGGCGGTGGGCTTCGATGCCTATGACGCCGGCTGCACGATTCTCACCGGCTTCTTCAAGTCCGAACTCCAGAAGTTCCTCACCGACGACCTGGACCCGCTGGGTAGGCAGATCATCGAAGTCTGCCTGCGCGACGGCACGATCGAGGACTATGAGGCCCTCACTCCGATGTTCCTCTAGCGGGACACCTCGTACGACGACTCGCGAGCGCCTCACTGGGGCTCGCGAGTCGCTCTATGTGCCGGAGGGTCGGGCTGTGATCACGCCCGCATAGGGTCCTGAGAAGGGCCCCGGATCACCGTCGCTACTCACCCACAGACGCGACACGTTGCCGTCCAGGTAGAGCGCGTCGTCGCATCCGAGTTCGTCTGTGAAGAGCGTCGCGAAGTCATAGAAGTTGGTGAGGGTCCACGACAACGCCAGGTAGACGGTGCCGCCATCGGGGCTCACTCCCACGCCCGATCGATACGCCAGGTTCGTGGAGCCCTCGACGAACTCGGGATGAATCGCTCCTGCGAGTACGAGCGCGGGACCGGATTGGGTGGCGAACGTGACGCCCGTGGAGTCGTAGAACGTCGAATCGACCACGGCCGCCGTACCGTCGTCGCGAACCTCGAAGACGCCGTTTGGCTTGAGATGAAAGTTACCGGAGCCGTCGGCCAGGTTCAGCTCGCGCAGCGTGACGCCGTCGCTCACCAGCAGCCCGCCAGGTGACAGCTCGGGCGTGAATATCCCCGCGTTCGTGGCCACGGCGACGAGCGGATCCACCACGACGTCGTCAAGGCTCGTGCCGCGTGGGTCCTGTTCCCAATCCACCCGCAGATTCCACTCATCCAGAGGGAGCGTGACGACCTTGTAGCGATTGCCAGCGTGCTCGACGACGCGCACGTCGACCGCCGCGACCGTCGCGTCGGAAGCGGGCGAGGCCACCGAGGATTGCGAGGCCGCGGGGCTTTCGGGATCGGCCGTCACCGTGACCACCACGGCAGCCGGACCGTCGACCGAACAACCCGTAAGCGCCGCGAGGCCTAGCGCGATCAGGGAGGCCATCGCGCGCCGAGTGCGCACGCTGCGCGCGGCGACGTCGACGGATATCTGCACCCGGCAAGAGTAATGCGCCGCGCCGTGCTGGCGGTCCGCCTAGAATCTGGCCATGGCCGTGTCCACGTTGTCCGCCTCGACGCAGGACTATCTCAAATGCATCTGGACCCTCCAGGAGTGGTCCGCTGGACCCGTGTCCGTCACCTCGCTCGCCGAGCGCCTGGGAGTACGCACGTCGACCGCATCGGACGGCGTCAAGCGGCTCGACGAGCAGGGCCTGGTGGAACACGAGTCCTATGGTGGCGTGACCCTCACTGCGGCGGGCACCGCACATGCGCTCGCGATGGTTCGCAGGCACAGGCTTCTCGAGGCGTATCTAGTCAGGGAGCTCGGTTACGGCTGGGACGAGGTACACGACGAGGCCGAGATCCTGGAACACGCCGTGTCCGATCGCCTTGTCGCGGCGATTGATGCGCGATTGGGGTACCCCACGAGCGACCCCCACGGCGACCCCATTCCCTCCGCGGGAGGCGCCGCCCACCTGCCCAATGCGGTGCCCCTCACCCATGCACATCGGGGGCCCGCCACCGTGGTGCGCATCTCCGATGCGGACCCCGAGCGGCTACGGCGCTTTGCGGAGATGGGACTCCTTCCGGACGTCTCGATACACGTGGGACCCGAGGGCGATGTCAGCATCGGCGGGCACACGATCGCGCTGAAGAGCGACGATCCCGCGGCCGTGTGGGTCACGGACGAACGCGAATAGCAGCGACATCGTTTCTGCCGCTGCCGCTGCCGCTCCCGCTGCCGGGTGCGGGAGGCGGGGCACACGCGACTTGGAAGCCGCGATGAGGCACTGGTCGCTAGGCCGCATTCGCTTGGCTGCCTTCGCGAGGCACCGGCCGCTATGCGGCAGTGAAGGTGATCGCGAGAAGCGTCAGGTTGAGCGCCACGATAAGAGCGACGACAGACCACGCCACCGCCCTCATGGCCAGTCCCGTGGCGTACTCCCCCATGACCGTGCGCGAGTTGGTGAGCCTCACGAGCGGGATCAGGGCGAAGGGGATGCCGAGGCTAAGCACCACCTGGCTCAGCACTAACGCATAGGTGGGGTCTGCCCCGATTCCGAGCACCACGAGGGCGGGAATCAGTGTGAGCAGGCGACGCACCAGCAACGGAATGCGCTTCTTGATCAGCCCGCCCATCACCACCGCTCCCGCGTAGGCACCCACCGAGGTGGACGCGAGCCCCGACGCGAGCAAGCCGATCGCGAAGATCATGCCGATGGCGGGGCCGAGCGCGTCGACAATGGCGTGGTGGGCACCTGCGATGGTGTCCGTGCCCCCGACGCCGCGAAGCGAGGCCGCCGCGAGCAGAAGCATCGCGATGTTGACCGAGCCCGCGATGATGAGCGACCAGAACACGTCGAACTTGGTGGCGCGCAGCAGCCGGGGAAGCCTGGAACGGTGCTTGACAGCCGCGTCGGACGTGGAGGAGGCGAGTGAGGCGGCCCCTGTGCAGTCGGCGGGGCGCTGGGCCTCCGGACCGAAGCACGGCATGTGGCGATCCCTCGCGAGCGCGGAGTGCAGGTAGATCGCATGCGGCATCACCGTCGCCCCCAGCATCGACGCGGCGAGAATCACGGTGCCGGGACCATCGAAACGGGGAACGAGCCCGCCTGCGGCTTCCACCCAATCCACTGGACTCACGAAAAGGCCCGCGAGGAACCCGAACGCGATGATCACCAGAAGGCCCATGATCACGAACTCGAACGGTTGCTGTCCCCTGCGGCTTTGAATCGTGAGCAGCACCATGGAGACCGCACCCGTGATGAGGCCTCCCCATACGAGAGGAAGGTTGAATAGGAGGCTCAGCGCGATCGCGCCGCCCACGACCTCGGCCACGTCGGTCGCCGCAGCCACCACCTCGGCTTGCACCCAGAACGAGAGTCGCGGCCATCGGCCCAGGCGTCGCCCGAGCAGCTCCGGTAGCGACATGCCTGTCACGAGGCCGAGCTTGGCGCTCAGGTACTGGACGAGCACGGCGGTGGCGTTGGAGGCCACGAGAACCCACACGAGCAGGTAGCCGTGCGCGGCGCCGGCGGTGAGGTTTGCCGCCACATTGCCGGGATCGACATAGGCGATCGACGCCACGAAGGCGGGGCCCAGGAGGCGCCATAGGCCGCGCTCCGGGCGCACTCCTCTTACCGGCGAAGTGCGGGTTGTGACATTGTTCGGCACGGCGAACAATCTACCATCGACAGCGATCGCACCCGCAGGGGAGGCAGCCGTCCGTATCCCACGCCCCACAGAGGGGATTCTCGGGCCTATTTCCCCTCGCTCGGATCGGCGTAGGCTCGCTCCATGGCCAACATACCAGCGACGACGCCTCCCACCCAGCGACCACTTGACGACGCGGAGCTTCGAGACCTGCTTGAGCCACTCGGCTCCATCGCGTCGCACCGGCTACTCTCAGGCGGCACGTTCAGCGCTGTTCACGGCGTCCATCTGACCGACGGCACGCGCGTGGTCGTCAAGACGTCGGTGCCCGCATCATCGATGTCCGACGGGCGCACTCCGCTGCTCACCTACGAGCGGGACATGCTGCACTCCGAGCAAGCCATGCTACGTATGGTTGAGGGCGTCGAAGGTGTGCCCTCGCCGCGCGTGCTGCTCAGCGACTTCTCTCACGCCACGCGCGACGTGGATGCCCTGGTCATGACGTGGCTCGACGGCACACCGTGGGACACGGTCGCCAATGCCATGACCCCCCAAGCCACCGCACGAGCACACGCGCAGGTGGGCGAGGTCATGTCCGCGACGCAATCGATCGTCGGCGACACCTTTGGCTTCCCGGCCGCGGACTTCGCACTGGGGTCCGGTCAATGGGTGGACTTCTTCTCGTTGGCCATCGACAGCATCATCGCCGATGCCCAGACGTGGGGCGTCGACATCGAGGCCGACCGCTTGTTGGAGGCCGTCGCCAAGGGCGCCGACGCACTCGCCGAAGTCACCGAGCCACGGTTCATTCACCACGACTTGTGGATGGGCAACGTCCTGTTGAACCCCGCCTCCGGAGACGTATGTGGCATCGTCGACTTCGAGAGGTCGCTGTTTGGGGATCCGCTGTGCGCGTTCGTGGGCGCGGAGACCATGCGCACGGGCGCCTCGACCCCCGCCCTCCTGGCCGGATACGAGTCGGCGGGCGGGCGCCTCCCCAGGGACCCCGCCGCGGGCACAGCGACGGGATTCAGCAAAGCTGCGGACCAGCGGACCACGCTGTACCGCCTATGGCTGGGCGCGATCCAGTGCGTCGAGATCGTGCCGCGCCAGTTTCACGGGAAATGGCTCGAGGAGCACCGCGCGAGGCTGGTGGCCAATCGCGAGGTACTCCTCGAACGTGCAGGGGTCTAGCCCCTCGAGACGCTAGCGCGTGCGGCGGTTAGCCGACGAATTCGAGGAGAACGACGCGGCGCTCGCGAATCCGCTTCCTGAGCGCGCTGCGCGAGGGGCACCTGAACGCTGGGCGGCGGGCCGACCCGACGCGGACCGGTCCGAAGCGGAGCGATCCGATGCCGGACGGTCCGAAGCGGAACGGTGTTGGCCGTGCTCGCCCTCGGGACGTGAACGACGCTCCTGGCCGGGACGGCCCTGGCCGCGGGACTGTCCGTTGCGAGGCTGACCCTGACGGGGGCCTCCGCCACGACGAGCTCCCTGGCCCTGACCGATGGGACGAATCGCCACCTCGGCGGGCCTCACGTACGCGGCGACGTCACCCACGAGGTCCTTGACCTGAGCAGAGTCGGCACTCACGGACTGCGGACGCACCGAGATGTTCGCCTTCTTGAGCAGCTGATCGGTTTCACGACGCTGCTCGGGGAGCACCACAGTGACGACGTCACCCGCGGAACCGGCGCGTGCCGTACGGCCCGAGCGGTGCAGGTACGCCTTGTGCTCTGCCGGCGGGTCCACGTGAACCACGAGTTCGACGTTGTCGACGTGCACGCCGCGGGCTGCGACGTCGGTCGCGACCAGCACCCGGTGGGTGGGCCCAGAGAACAGTGCGAGGTTGCGGTCACGCTGACCCTGCGACAGGTTGCCGTGGAGGTCAACCGAGGGGATGCCCGCCTCGTTGAGCTGCTTGGCAAGCTTCTTCGCCTGGTGCTTGGTGCGCATGAACAGGATGCGGCGGCCGGTGCCCGAGGCGAGCGCCTGGACGACCTGACGCTTCGCGTCGGCTCCCGAGACGTGGAAGACGTGGTGCGTCATGGCCTCGACGTGGCTGTCCTCGTTGTCCACCGAGTGAGTGATGGGATCGCTGAGGAACTGGCGCACGAGCTTGTCCACGCCGTTGTCCAGCGTGGCGGAGAACAGCATGCGCTGGCCGCGCTTGGGAGTGGCGTTCATGATGCGCGTGACGCCGGGCAGGAAGCCCAAGTCCGCCATGTGGTCGGCCTCGTCAAGCACGGTGATCTCGACGGAGTCGAGCGACACGTGACGCTGCTTCATGAGGTCCTCGAGGCGGCCTGGGCAGGCCACGACGATGTCGACGCCCCTGCGGAGCACCTGTTCCTGGCGCTGCTGGCTCACTCCGCCAAAGATCGTGGTGGTGGTGAGGCCATAGGCCTTGGCGAGCGGCGCGATGACCGCGTCGATCTGGGTGGCGAGCTCTCGCGTCGGAGCCAAGACGAGCGCACGGGGGTGACCCGGGCGCGCCTTGCCACCGCTGCGGCCGAGGCGAGCAGCCATCGGGAGCGAGAACGCGAGCGTCTTGCCGGAGCCCGTCTTGCCGCGGCCGAGGACGTCGCGACCGGCGAGCGTGTCGGGAAGGGTGTCCTCCTGGATGGGGAACGCGTTGGTCTTGCCTTCACGCTCGAGCACATCGGTCAGTTGAACGGGCACGCCGAGTTCGGCGAAAGAAGTAGTCAAGGTGGGGAGTGCCTTTCGGGCAGGGTGCCGGGCGCGCTAATGCGCTTTCCGTGACTGTCACGGCACCGGCAGTGGTGGCGAATCGCGAAGGTGTTCGCGTTCGTTCGCCGAAGAGAAACTCTACGAGCCGCGCTCACCCAAAAGGGCTGTTGCGCTGGCGAGAAGGAGAAGCAATCTGCGACGCAGGAGGGTCTGGGGGACCCTGCAAGTAGTGCATACGATATCAGACGCCTCGTTTGAGGCTCGCATCTGGACGACGACTCGCGAGAATCGAGTCCAGCATCGCGGGGCATCGCTCGAATAGCAGGCACGATGCTGCGCCCGGCGGGTGCGCGCCCGACCACGACGGTTCGCCGATTCCACCAGCGTGCCCGCTACGAGGCTAGAAGAGCGACAGGGGCTCCGGTGCCACGGTGACGGCGGGCCGCTCCCGACGGGCGGCTCGCCACTCCCCGTTCGAGTCCCTGGCCTCAGCGCGATTCACCGCATTCCCTCCCCCGTCACCGTGGGCGCCGACGCGCGAGACAGCACCGCCCGGCGCGCTCTTGATCCACTTCCCATTGACTCGAGCATCGGCGCCCTCCGTTTCGGCGTCTGACCCGGACTCGGCGGGAGCGAGTCCGTGGGCCGCAATGAGGGGCCGGATGCGTTCTGCGAGCCGCCGTCGGTACTCCTTGGGCGCACTCGACCCGTCACCGTAGAGCGACCGGTAACGCGGAGTGAGTTCCGGGCGATAGGTGTTGAGCCATTGCGCGTACCACTCCTTCACGCCCGGCCGCAGATGCAGTGCCGCGTATGTGACAGAACGAGCCCCCGCCTCCTTGATGCGGGACAGCGCGCTATCGAGTTGCTCCTCGGAGTCCGTCAGAAAGGGCAAGATCGGCATCATGAAGACGGCCACATCAAAACCCGCCTCCGCAGCCGCCGTCACGGTCGCCAAGCGCGCGGCCGCCGTAGGCGTGCCTGGCTCCATGGTCGCCTGAAGGTCATCGTCAAGGATTGCAATCGACATTGCGAGGCTGACGTCGACCGATCGCGCGGCGGCGATGAGCGCGGGCAGGTCGCGACGCATCATGGTTCCCTTGGTGAGAATCGAGAAGGGCGTCCCTGCGTCCGCGAGCGCCGAGATGATTCCGGGCATCAGCCGGTAACGCCCCTCGGCCCGCTGGTACGGATCCGTATTGGTGCCAAGGGCAACGTGTTCCCTGCCCCATGAGGCACGGGCCAGCTCGCGGCGCAGCACCTCGACCACGTTGACCTTGACGATGAGCTGGCTGTCGAAGTCGCGCCCCGCGTCGAGATCGAGGTAGCGATGGCTCGTGCGCGCAAAGCAATACACGCACGCGTGGGAACAGCCGCGATACGGATTAATGGTCCAGGGGAACGGCACCACTGATCCGGGAGCCACCCTGTTGAGGGCGCTCTTTGCCGCCACCTCGTGGAACGTGATTCCCGCGAACTCCGGAGTGCTCACCGATCGGATGAGGTTACTGAGTTTCACCAGCCCAGGGAGAGCGTCCGCCGCCTCGGCCCCCAGAGTCTGACCATCCCATCGCATGCCCCCATTCGAACACGCGTTCGATTCGCGGTCAAGCGCGACACGGCGCCGCCCAGTCCGAACCGTCAGTACATCGCGGCGCGCTCTATCACATTGCGATAGAGTCGGCACGTGGCCGACCTCAAGGAAGAACTCAGCGAGACGATGTACTGCATCCTGCTCTCGTTGCGCGCCGAACGGCATGGGTACGGAATCATCCTGCACGTGGCCGAGTTCACCGCGGGCGCCGTGCAGTTGGGTGCGGGAACCATCTACACGAGCCTCAAGAAGCTTGAGCGAGCGGGATGGATCAACCGCACGCGGACCGAGAACAGGCGCCACTACTACGTCTTGACCCAGCGAGGCGTGCGCGCCCTCGACGAGCAGACTTCTCGCATCGAACGACTCCACGCCTACGGAAGAGGGACCGCATGACCCGCAAGACCGCATGGTTCGCACCCTTCTTTCATCCCACTCCCGAGCGACTCGAGATCTGGCTTGAGGCGCAGGCCGCGCAAGGCTGGAAGCCCGGGGCGCTCGACGATATGAGCGCGATGCGACTGCACCTGAACTCCGCACCCGCCTCAACGGTGCGCTTCGTCGTGGACCCACAACAGCACGTCGACGCGGACTACCGGGCCACCTACGAAGACGCAGGTTGGCACTACGTGGGTGAACTCTCGAGCCTCCAGGTGTGGAGCCGCCGCTACAAGGGAGCCCGGCCCGAGGCGTTCACCGACCGCTCGAGCCGCCGCGCACGGGACCGACGTCTCGCATGGGTGACGGGCGCGCTGGGGACGCTCGTAGTCCTCGGGGCCGCAGCCCGTGCGGCGCTCGGCCTCGCGGGAACGGGGGCCTCTGCCGAGGACTGGCCGCTCGAGGCGGGACTGCTCGCCCTCATCGGCCTGCCGTTGCTCGCGGTCACGGTGGCGCTCGTCCGCAATCGGCCGTGAGCGCCGGCGGGCTGCTACGCGCGCCGATTGTGGACGCCCTCGCACTCAAGAGCCTCTCCCCCAGCGAACTCGACGAGGGCACATATCGCCGCGAGCCTCATGGTCGGTTACGGCGTGGTCGATGTGGGCTCGGCAGGGACCGCGTTGACCTGCACTGGTCAATCCCGGATCCCGCCCAAGGCGGCGCCCAAAACTTCCGCAAGGCATTCAACAACCTCAGCCCGCGCATCGGCCGACTGGCAGGCGCCCTCACCCACGGTCAGGAAAAATGACAGACAACGCCCCCACACCCAAGGCAGACAAGCCCGCCGTTCTGTTCCTGTGCGTCCACAATGCTGGCAAGTCCCAGATGGCGCTCGGGCTGTTCAAGAAGCTCGCGGGCGACCGCGCGATCGCATGGTCGGGAGGCTCGGAGCCCGGCGACCAGCTCAACAAGTTCTCTGTCGAGGCCATGGCGGAAATCGGAATCGACATCACGGGCGAGTACCCCAAGCCATGGACGGATGAACGCCTGCGCGCCGCCGACGTCGTCATCACCATGGGTTGCGGGGACACCTGCCCGTATTACCCAGGGACGCGTTACGAGGACTGGTCTTTCAACGCCCCTCCAGGGAAGAGCCTCGACGCCGTGCGGCCGGTGCGCGACGCGATCGAGGTCAAGGTGCGCGCACTGCTCGCCGAGCTTGGCGTCGAGATCGCGCCTGACGATGAGATTCAGGCTGGCGCCGAGACTCGGTAGGGGTGCTTCCCCGCGACGCCCTGAGGCGGCGCCTCTCCGCGCTCCACTCAGCCCCGGACTCAGTCCCCTTGCAGGGTGCGCTCCGGGGAGAGACGATCGAGTATGGCCTTACTCACTTCGGAAATCGACGCTTCCCTCCAGACCGCGGTCGAGGTGGCGCGCTTAGCACGCACGGACGCTCGCACCGGCCTCACCTCTGGGGAGGCGGCCACCAGGCTTGAGGCACACGGCCCCAATTCGCTCACCGCCAGGCAACGCGTGTCGTGGTTCCGACGCCTGCTCGACCAATTCGCCGACCCCCTTGTCTACCTACTCCTCGCCGCTTTCGCGTTAACAATCACGGCATGGCTCGTCGAGGGTGCGGAGGGCGTGCCCTACGACTCGATCGTGATCGCGATCGTGGTGATTGCAAACGCCGTCATTGGGCTTGCACAGGAGCGCAGTTCGGAGTCCGCAGTAGCCGCACTCCAACGCATGAGCGCGGCCAGCGCGCTGGTCATGCGCGACGGTCGCGCCCAGAGCATCCCTGCGGCCGGCGTCGTAGTCGGCGACCTCCTCATGCTCGCTGAGGGCGACGCGGTCGCGGCCGACGCGCGCCTTGTCACGTCGGAGTTGCGGGTGGCCGAGGCCGTGCTCACCGGCGAGAGCGCGCCAGTACAAAAGGCCATCGAGCCTCTTGAGGCGCTTGTCGACGTCGCCGACCGTACGTGCATGGTGTTCGCGGGCACGGCGGTCACCCGCGGTACTGGCCGAGCCATCGTCACCGCCACAGGGATGGACACCCAGACGGGCCTCATCGCACGCATACTCGGCGAAACCGATGCCGAGCCCACTCCCCTACAGCGCGAGATCGCCCACTTGAGCAAGACGCTGGGAATCGCAGTCCTAGCGATCGCCGCGATCGTGATCGCGACGGTGTGGCTCACGTCTGACGTGACCACCCTGCAGCAAGTGGTCGAGGTGCTACTGCTGGGTGTCGCGCTCGCCGTAGCCGCCGTACCCGAGGGGCTGCCCGCGATCCTGTCTGTGGTGCTGGCCCTGGGCGTGAGGCGCATGGCCGCGCACAATGCCATCGTGCGAGACCTGTCCTCGGTGGAGACGCTCGGCTCAGCATCGATCATCTGCACGGACAAGACCGGCACGCTCACGCTCAATCGGATGACGCTCGCTGCGGTGGCAACCTCGCACGGTGTCGCCGATTTTGACGGCACCACGCCGTCGGACACCGCCGATGCCCACGAACTCAACGCCCTGATCGCCTCGGGTTGCCTCGCGAACGACGCTGTGACCAGCCCCCTCCAGGACCGCATTGACGGAGACCCCACAGACGTGGCATTCCTGTATGCCGAACGGCGGATGGGGCTACGCGAGTCAGGAAGCGTCACCGCGAACCGGGTGGCCGCAGTTCCGTTCAGCGCACTGAGGGCAAGGATGTCAGTGGCGACCGAGCAGTCCGACGGCACCCGCACCCTCCACCTCAAGGGGGGACCCGAAGTCATCCTCTCCCTATGCACCGGAGTGCTCACGGGAGACACCGTCACGGCCCTCGACGAAGCGGGCAGGGAGCGAATCTCCGCAGATACCGCGGCCTTAGCACGACGCGGTATGCGCACCCTGGGAATTGCGTTCCGGCGCCTTGGCGACGGTGAGACTGCGGACGAGGACGCCGAGCACGACCTCGTCTTTGTGGGCCTCGCCGGGCTTGTAGATCCCTCCCGCCCCGAGGCACGCGACGCGGTGGCCGACGCCCAGAGCGCGGGCATTCGAATAGTCATGATCACGGGCGACCACCCCGCCACCGCGCTTGCCATCGCTCGAGACTTGGGCATCGCAGCGGACGACGCGGCGGGTGGCGATGCGACGCTCCCCAGCACAGCCCGCATCAGCACAGGACTCCCCAGCACCGCGCTTACGGGCGCGGACATTTCCGCGATGGACGACGACGCCTTGAGAGTCGCGGTCACCCACTGCGCCGTGTTTGCCCGCGTGGCCCCCGAGGACAAGCTGAGGATTATCGACGCGCTGCAAGCCAACGGGGGCATCGTCGCCATGACGGGCGACGGAGTCAACGACGCTCCCGCCCTGCGAAGCGCGGACATCGGCGTAGCAATGGGACTCGGCGGGACGGAGGTCGCACGCGAGGCCTCGAGCATGATTCTCGCCGATGACAACTTTGCGACCATCGTCACCGCTGTGCGCGAGGGCCGCGGGATCCTCGACAACATCAAGCGGTTCCTGCGCTACCTTCTCGCCTCCAACGCAGGCGAGGTGCTTGCCGTGTTCTTGGGAGTCGTCGGCGCGGGGGTGCTGGGACTCACGGGCCACGGTGAGGTCATCGCGGTGCCGCTGCTGGCCACCCAGATCCTGTGGATCAACCTCATGACAGATCTGGGTCCGGCGCTCGCGATCGGCGCCGAGCCCTACGCCGACGATCTCATGTCACGCGAACCCCGCAAGATGACCGACCGAATCATCGACGGACGCATGTGGCGGGGCGTGGCACTTACAGGCATCGCGATGGCAGCAGTAACACTCGTCACCCTCGACATGCTCCTACCGGGCGGCCTGATCGAGGGCTCGGAATCGCTCGCTACTGCACGCACGGGAGCGTTCACGGTTCTTGTGCTGACGCAACTCACGAACGCGTTTAGCGCGAGATCCGAGACCGTAAGCGTGGTGAAGGGCCTATTCACGAACTTGTGGCTGTGGGGTGCCGTGACGCTTTCCGCCGTGCTGCAGGTCGCTGTCGTGCACGTGCCGCTGCTGAACAAGGCGTTCTCGACCGCGCCGTTGACCGCGAGTCAGTGGGGCCTATGCCTGGCGATGTCTGCCGTGGTCCCGCTCGCCATCGAACTGCGCAAATGGGTGCTCAGGCGACGCGACGCCTAGCCAGTCGTCTCACGACCGCACGCTAAATCCACTTGGCTTGTTTGAACAATGCGTACAGGATCCCGCCCAATACCACCATCGTTCCCAGTGCGACCGGATAACCGTATTCCCAGCCAAGCTCCGGCATGTGCTTGAAGTTCATGCCATAGATCGTGCCGACCAGGGACGGCGCGAAGAGGATCGCCGCCCACGCGGAGATCTTCTTGGTCTGCTCGTTCTGGGCGTAACTCGCCTCGGTCTGCCGATGCGCGACCAGCGCCAGATGCGTAGTGAGCGCGTTGTCGAGCAACGCCCTGAAATTGTCGACGCGGTCCGACACCCGGATCACGTGGTCATGCACGTCGCGAAAGAGGCGCCTGAGTTCAATGTCGGTGTCGTCCTGTGCCGTGAGGGACCGCAACTCATCGAGGATGCCGACGAGCGGCTGCACCGCACGCTGAAAGCCGATCACTTCGCGGTGAAGCTCATAGATGCGACGAGACACTCCGCTACCGCTCTTTTCGTCGAAGATCTGGTCCTCGATCTCGTCGATGTCGTTCTCGAGCCCCGCGTCGACGGGCCCAAAGGAGTCGACCACCTCGTCGAGCACCGCGTAGAGAACCGCGCGTGGGCCCAGCGCGAGAAGGTCCGCATCGTCCTCAAGCCGAGAACGCAGGCGCGCGAGGTCGGGCTGTTCCGTGAGGCGAACCGTCACGATGGCGTCCTCGCCCACAAAGATGTGGATCTCGCCAAACTCAACGGTCTCTGTCGCCTCGATGTACCTGGCCGCCCTCACGACGACCGCAAGGTTTTCGCCGTAGCGTTCAAGCTTGGAGCGCTGGTGCCCCGTCATCGCGTCCTCGACGGCGAGGGAGTGCACCCCGAAGGCGCTCGCCACCTCCACGAGTTCTTCCTCGCTTGGCCGTAGCAGGCCTACCCAGGCGAATCCGGACTCTTTCACACGTGCCGCGGCCTCGGTGGCCGTGGACACCTCGGCCTGGCGTACACCCTTGACGTAGACGGCAGTGTCGACGATGGCCATGGTTCTCCTTGAGCGGAAGGTTCTCCCGGCCAGACTAGGCCGTAGACATGCCAGTTCCTCGCATGCCGCGAGACATCCATGCTGGCCGGACGCATTCGACAGCCTGACTCACCACGACTCCGACTCGATGCCCTGCTATCATCTGAACATCTGTTCACATATTCAGGGATGGTCATGACCGAACCGCACGCCCACGCACCCCTACCCCGCGGAATCGACGCCGACGCCGCGGCTCGCCTGGCTGTCCCCTTTGCCCTGTTGTCGGATCCCTCTCGCCTGCGCATCGTCTATGCGCTCATCGAGGGAGGACCGATGTGTGTCTCCGATATCGCGTCCGTCGCAGGTTCAGGCGAATCGGCGGCGAGCCATCAGCTGGCCAAGCTACGGGCCGCAGGCGTGGTGCGATCTGAGCGACGCGGGCGGGAAATTTGGTATCAGGTGGCCGACGCCCATATCCGGTTGCTCCTCGACGTCGCGGCCGAGCACTACCTCGCCGAGGACCGTGAGCGAACCCAACCATGAGCACCGAGCACTCGCACTTCCCCGTTTCGGCAGGGGCCAAGCACCGGCACGCCCTCGCATGGGTTCTGGCACTCGTCCTCGCATACGTGGGCGTCGAAATCGCCGCGGGCCTCGTCACTGGCTCGCTCACACTTCTCGCCGATGCTGGCCACATGGCGACCGACGCGCTCGGCGTCGGCATGGCACTCGTCGCCGTCACCGCCGCGCGCCGCGCGGCCCGCGATCCCCGCCAGACCTTCGGCCACTACCGCTGGGAGGTGCTCGCTGCTCTCGCGAATGCCGCGCTGCTCTTGGGTGTCGCCACGTACGTCACGATCGAGGGCATCGGCCGCCTGCGAAACCCGGTAGAGGTGGACGCCGTGCCGATGCTCGTGGTCGCTTTCGTCGGCCTTGCGGTCAACCTCGCGAGCTTTCGACTGCTCCATTCCGGCGCGAAGGAAAGCCTCAACGTGCGAGGCGCGTATCTCGAGGTCATAGCAGACGCGATCGGCTCTGTGGGCGTCATCGTGTCAGCGATCGTCATCCTCACCACTGGATGGCCCTACACGGACGCGGTGGTGGCGCTTGCACTGGCGGCGTTTATCGTGCCGAGGGCCCTCCGACTGGCGGGCGAAGCGATCCGCATCGTGGTCCAAGCCGCACCGCCCTCGGTTGATCTTGGCGCCCTCACGCTCGAACTGGGCAAACTGCCATCCGTGACGGGCGTCCATGATGTCCACGTCTGGACGCTCACCTCGGGGATGGATGTGGCAAGCGTGCACCTGGTGAGCGATGCCGCAACCAGCGGCGGCGTGGTTCGCGCCGCACATCGGGTATTGAGTGAGCACGGCTTGGCCCATGCGACAGTCCAGGTCGAGGACGCTTCAGGAGGCGAGTGCGGCGCCGAGTGGTAGCCGCCTTCGCTGCCAAGCGAGGACGTTCAGCGTCGATACAGACAGCGTGGGTGCGGGAGGATGGAAGCCGACACCGCGATGAAGGGCCATCCATGACCGACGCTACGTGGCGGGAGCGCAAGAACGAGCGCCCGCAAGACGACACCACCCGCACCGAGCTCGAAAAACTGCGCGCCGACGACTGGTTCAAGTACCGCGCGGGGCCCGAGCTACCCGAGTTGCAGCGCGAGACCCTGGCCGTGTGCCGCGAGGTCAACGCACACTACGTGGACGACGCGGCGGGGATGACCGACGCCTTCGCCGGGGTCATTGCCTCGTGCGGGCCGAACCTGGACATCAGGCCACCCATCATGATCGAGTACGGCGAACGCGTATCGATCGGCGAGAACGTCTTCATCAACACCGACTTCATGGTGATTGGCTCGGGCCGCATCACGATCGGCGACCGCGTCCTCATCGGCCCCGGAGCACGGCTCTACACCCCCAACCACGCCATGGACGTTGAACTGCGCCGGGAGGGTTGGGAGATTGGGCTTCCCGTCACGATCGAGGACGACGTGTGGCTTGGCGGGTCCGTGGTGATCTGCCCAGGCGTCACCATCGGGGCACGATCCGTGGTGGGCGCGGGCTCCGTGGTTACCAAGGACGTGCCGACCGACGTGGTGGTGGGCGGCAACCCCGCACGGGTCATCCGCGCGCTGTAGACGGGCCCGCTAGAGGGGCGCACTGTAGACGGCCTCGTTAGAGGGAACGGCTCCCTGGCGTCGTTTCCTGCGCCGCTTCGGGCGCCGCCTCAACGCCGGCAGCGCCGACGCGCCGAGATCCGACCCAAGCCGCCACACCCACCCCGCCCACGATCAGCACGTCACCCACGCTAAAGGTGTTGGCGAGCGGAAGGGGTGCGGGCCATGCGAACACATCACCCAGCCACGGCAGCACCGGGTGTTCGAGCACCGCGGTGTTGGCAAAGGCAATATCGCGATCGATTCCGGCAGCCTCGACCGCCCCGCGACTCGCGGGCAGGACTCCCCCGTTGAGCGCGATGGTGACCCCGTTCGCAAGTGCCCCCACACCCACGACCACGGCCCCCATCACGCTTCGATTGATCCACAGGAACACGAACGCGGCAACGTAGGTCAACACATGGACCACGGGCGCGAGACCACTCGGGAGCTCCACCTCGATCGCCACGATCTGAAGGGCAAGAGCTCCCCAGATAAGCACGGGAAGCCTCCATCGGTACAGGAGAAGGCCTGCGGGCCAGCGCAGCGCTACGAGGGGCGATACGACGGCGAGCGCGCTCAGAACAACCACCAACATGGCTAGGCCTTGACGCCCTGCGTCGGGTCCTCGCGACTCGCCTCCGACTCAAGCCGTTGGTCAATACTTGCGGAGCCCGCGGGACGTCCGAGGTGATACCCCTGGCCGATCACGCCGCCCATCTCGCTCAGGGCCGCGGTCGTCTTCCCGTCCTCGATCCCTTCGGCCACGACGCGCAGGCCCAGGGCGAGAGCGAGCGCGATCGTCGAGCGAACGATGATGAGGTCTTGCTCATCGTTGCCCATGTTGCTCACGAAGGACCTATCGATCTTGAGCTCGTCCACTTCGAGGCGCTTGAGGTAACTGAGCGACGCGTTGCCGGTGCCGTAGTCGTCGATCGAAATCTCGACGCCCCGCGAGCGCAACGTCCGGATCACGGCATCTGCCCGGATGGGGTCCGACAGAATCCCCGTCTCCGTGACTTCAAGAATGAGCGCATTGAGCGGCACGCCGTAGCGAGCGGCGGCTTCGGAGACCTGGTCAGGCAGTCCAAGGTCGGACAGGTGCCTGGCTGAGAGGTTCACGGCCACGCGTAGGTCGTGACCCGCTCCTCGCCACAGGGACAGCTGTCGGAGTGACGTGTCGAGCACGTAGGCCGTGAGCGGAAAGATCAAGCCGGAGTTTTCGGCCAAGGGGATGAAGTCGTCGGGCTGAATCTGTCCTCGCTGAGGGTGCTTCCACCGGACCAGGGCCTCGACGCCGACGGTACGCCCGCTGCGGAGGTCGACCTGCGGCTGGTAGACCACGTGCAGCTGGCGAGCATCGAGTGCGATGCGCAGGTCACCAAGGAGTTTCAGCCTGTCGATGGTGTTGACGTCAAACCCCGGAGAGTACGTGCTGATGCGGTCGCGTTCGAGTTTGGCGTGATACATCGCGATGTCGGCGTTCTTCATGAGCGTCTCGCCGGTCGAACCGTGTTGAGGCGCGACGGCGACGCCCACGCTGGCCCTCACAAGGAGTTCGAGGTTTCCCACGGGGACTGCGTTATCGAACGACGCGAGGAGCTCGCGCGCGACCTGCCTGGCGTTGGTCAGGTCTCCAGGCACGACCACCGCAAATTCGTCGCCGCCTAGGCGGTGCACGGTGGCCCCCTCGGGAGCGACGGCGACCAGACGCGTGGCGACCTGCTGCAATATCTGGTCCCCCACGGGGTGTCCAAGGGTGTCGTTCACGTCCTTGAAATGATCGAGGTCTAGCAGAACGAGCGCGGGGCCGTCCGCGGAGTTTTCCTTCGCGGATTCAAGCGCCCTGGTGAGTTCGAACTGCACCTTCACTCTGTTACCGAGTCCGGTGAGCATGTCGTGGGTGGCGGAGTATGCGTGCCTGGCCGCAGCAGCCGCAAAGATGTGGGCCGCAACAACGGGCGCAGCCAGGAGGGCGAGGGCGATCACCCCGTGCGAGGCAATCAGCGCCGCGATACCGCCGACGCTCAGCAGAACGGCATTGGTGGCGAGGAACTCGCGGGTGTCGTCGAAGAGCACCGCCTTGAGCGGCACGGGAATCGACAGGGCGACTACGACCGCGACCAGAATCCAGTTCACGCCGATCATCGCGATACCGGCGATGACGAGCGGAACGATGTCGCTCGCCTCGACGGTATCCGGACGTCCGAAGAACGCTGTTCCAGACAACGAGGAATACACGGCGCCCGCGACAATCACGCTCAGCCCATATTGCGCGGTGTTGAACAATGACTTAGCCAGGCTCCGGTGCTGGCGGAGGTCATCGGCGACACTGGCGACGCCCTGGACGAGCACCCCCACCCCGATGCCTGCCACCGCCACAAGCGCCAAAACAAAAGGCGCGGAGGTGGACAGGGTGCGAGTCTCCGCGCCGGCACGCAGAAGTCGTATCGGCTGCATCTCACCGGCGATGGCGGCCACGGCGAGCAAGATGATCGGCCAGCTAGGAACCGGCACAAAGGTAGAAGTCCATGGGACGGAAACGAGCACAAAAACGACGGAAATGAGGCCGGCCGTCGATACCGCCGTCACATAGGCAAGCAAGCGCGACTGCGGCGCCAGGAGTTGCCCCCCGACGCCGCTGCCACGAAATTTTTGAGTTAGTTCCACTTAAACCCAGCGCCGACAATTGCGGCTACGGCGATCATGGTGCCTGCACTTGCGGCAACTCGGACAACGGTGCTCTTCTGGAATGCGTTCCACTTCTGCATGGTGTCTCCTCGTGCTATGGGACGAAGCCGGCGCACCGAATGCGACCCTGGCGCAACGAGGACGACAGGACATCCAGCACTCCGGAGCCCGACCATTGCCCCCGGTTTTGTGGGCCGCCGAACGGCGACCCACTCTCATGTTGACCCACGCATCCTCCCAAACCTGGGAATGAAACGCGTAACTCCAAGAGTGTCGCATAACGCGTCAACCGGCGGCCGCGAACACTGAGGATACTTGAGCCAAATATAGGATATACCAGGCCCCATAGTAGTGCCCCCTACCTTGGGGGCACCGCTTATGGGGGGTCGACTGGAATTTCCACTACGGCGTGAGGTAGCGGCTCATGCCATCGCATGGGGCTTTCGCCAAGGACGTTCGCGCGGTCAGGGACCCCGGCGCTCGCGCCGCTCAACGGCTTCCAATACCCGCGTCGCTGGACGCCGCGTAAGAGACCAGCCCGCGAGCGCAAATATCACTCCTGGCACCACAAGCATGAGCCCAATCCAGGTGGGGGCCAGGTAGCCGTACCCTGCGGCGATCACCATGCCGCCGAGCAGGGCCCCAAGGCTATTGCCGATGTTGAGCGCCGAGTGGTTCACCGCGGCGGCGAGCGTCTGACTGTCACCCGCAACATCCATGAGGCGCGTCTGTATCGCGGGAGCGAGTCCCTGTGCAGAAGCCCCAACCAAGAACACACCCACAAGCAAGCCCGCCACCGAATGCGCGGCCAGCCCCAGCACCAAAAGTGAGACCGCGAGCGCACCAAACAAGATGAAGATGGCGCGTACCGAACCCATGTGGTCGGTGAGCCGACCGCCACCAAGGATTCCGGCGGTGGTTCCCAGCCCGAGGACCATCAGAACGATGGGCACGAAGGCCGACGAGGTTCCCGTGACCTCGGTGGCCAAGGGCGACACGTAGCTGTAGACGGCGAAGAAACCGCCGAACCCCAAGGCGCCCGTCAGCAAGGCAGCCCAAACCGCTGGACGGGTGAAGGCAGTGAGCTCACGTCGAATCGTGGCCGCGGGATTTCCCGGATGGGCAGGAATGAAGGCGAGCAACGCGAACGTCGTGAGCGCGAACAGAACCGCCACGACGAGATACGCGGCGCGCCACCCGGTGTGTTGACCCAGGTAGGTGATCAGGGGCACGCCCACGACGCTTGCAATAGTGAGCCCCACAAGCACGTAGGCGACTGCTTGGCCACGCTTCTTGGGGCCGAGGAGTTCGGCGGCGACAAGAGCCGCGACGCCAAAGTACGCCCCGTGAGGGAGCCCGGCGGCAAACCTTGCCGCCACGACGAGGTGGAAGGTCGGAGCCAGAGCCGAGGCTAGTGAGCCGGCCGTGAACGCGACTCCGAGGCCCACAAGAACGGCCTTTCGGGGGAACCTGGCCGCCGCCGCGGCGATGGTCGGGGCACCCACGACCACGCCGATCGCGTAGGCGGTGATCAGCCAGCCCGCACGCCCGATCGCCGCGTCCGGATTGCTCGCTGACAGCCCAGGGAGGAGGTCCCGCGCGATCTCGGGAAGGAGCCCCATCGCCACGAACTCGGTCGAGCCGATCGAGAAACCCCCTAGGGCGAGCGCGAGCAAGGCGAACCGAGCGCGCTTTGGGCTCAGGGTCATCATCGCAGGACCCGTCCGAGCGCCTTGGCTTTATTTGGCGCGTGGGGCTGACCCGCAAGCAGCTGAGATATTGCGAGTCTCGGGTAGGGGCAGGTGCCGAGGGCGCGCTGATTCACGGGGGTCCTTTCACAGGGGACGATGCGGTCTCACCCTAGGAGGACGCGCTTTAGAAGTCCAACAACTATGACTCCTGGTATTAATGAGCCGCCGCACTTAGTGCGCGCGGGCGGGCTCCACACCGTGGGTCAGACCTCTGTCGCCGCCGTTGATCAAGCTGCTGTCGACGGAGCGGCTTTCGAGGCCGTCAGAGGTCAAGGCTCTGTCTCTGGCGGCGTCGTCACACAGGTCACCACCCCACACGTCACCAGCCGACACCTCGCGGGCAGAGTCGTCCCGGGCAGAGTCGTCCTGAGCGGCGTTCTCCCAGTCCCAGCCCTCCCGCGCAGAGTCTTCCCTGGAAGTGTTGCTCGAGGCAGAGGTCTCCCCCGGATCCGTATGCGGCTGGTCGCGACAGCCGGCACGTTTGTGTTCTTCGCCGCCGAGCGTAATGGCGGCGAGTCCCCCGGGTTGGGGTTGTCGCGATGGGTCGATTTGGGGCGGCGGAATGAACTCGACCCTGCCCGCGTGGATGCGGATGTTCCAGCCTTGGCGGTGGATGTCGTGGTGGCATCTGGTGCAGAGCATGACGCCGTTTGAGAGGTCCGTGCCGCCACCCCGTTCCCACCAGCGGATGTGGTGGGCTTCGCAGTGTTCGGGTGGGGCGTGACATTTTGTGCAACCTCCGTCCCTCTCGACCAGGGCGATGCGTTGGGCGCGGGTGAAGATGCGTTTGGTGCGTCCCAGGTCGAGGACTTCGCTCTCACCGCCGAGGACTTCGGGGATGATCCCCGCATCGCCTGCGAGTCTGCGTAGCTGACCGACGGACACGGGTTGGTCGGTGCCGTCGATGCGGCCCAGTCCGTGTCCGGTGTCGAGGTCGCGTTTGTTGATGCGGACCACGATGGTGGTGCGAATCCCCGAAATCTCAGTTTCCCTGCAACCCAACGCGTGGCGACACACTAGGGCCAAGGCGTCGGCCCGCATTTGGCCCACGGTTCGCTGGTCTGGGTCAGAGGGGTCTTGGTCGCGGCGGTTCCGAAAGTTTTGTGTCACGACCTGTTCGATTACGGCCCGAATCGGGGCCGGTGTCACCGCGTCGAGGCGCCCGGTGAAGGTCACCATCCCTTGGTGGTCTTCTTTCCACGCCAGAAACCTTTCAGCGTGTTGACGCTTCTCGCGTTCCTCGTGGCCCGCCACGTCAGCGTGAGCCACCGCAGTGGCGACCAGGCGCCGCACCTCATGCGCCGCCAGGTGCACAGCCTTGCCCACCAGACGCTTCTCCAGCTCATGCAAACGCTCGGACGGAACCCGGTCCGTGAGCGTCTCCAACCCCGACGTGATCAGCGCCGCCGCATCGACCGATAACTCACCCGCCAGGGCAGCCTCCGCCACAAACGGGTAACGCGGGGTACACGGGCCGGCGGCAACAGTGCCAGCCTGGGTCGGGTCGGGTCGGCCCTACCGGACGCGTCGGACATCAGCGACGGTTCCGGTGTGAATGCCAGCCCCGCCTCGATCGAGCGCATCGCGCCCGCCATCGTGCCACCAGCGGCCCGTGCGACCATCTGCCCTGCGCTACCAAAACCCTGCCGCCTAGCAAGACCACCCCCGGGAAGGTCGGGTGTTGAACGAAGGGCAACCTCCCCCGAGACACGAGCCCCCAACGTGCCCGGGAATCGCCCCAGCCGAGCCACAGCGACGTAGACCTCCATCAATGCCTCATGCGACAGACCCGACACGTCATCGCGCACAAGCTCACTCACCAGGGCACTCGCCCTGTCAATTCGCGCCGCATCGACCGCCATAGAACAAGTCAACCACCAGGGCCCGACACATACCTGCCAGGCATGACGCTCTGTGGACACCACACCAAACCCCGGACTGGGGACGACGCAAGAAGACGCGAGCACTCGCCCGGAACCGGTACAGATCAAGCCATCAGCGGCCAGTACCCGCCCGAAACCGGTACGCATCGAGCCACCAGCAGCCGGGAGGGGAGGTGGGAGTCGATGCCTCGCCGACGACCGCCCCACGCGCCGGCTACGCGCCCACGTCGAACACGACCACGCGCTCGGCCCACCTTCCGATTAGCGCCGCGACCGGGAGATGCGTCGGGTGATCCAGATAGCCGTCGCGCGCGGCCGCATTCTCGAAGGTCACCACGAGCGCCCACTCGAATCCGGCCTCGAGCCCCTCGGGGCTCACGCTCGCCCCCTCGGACACGGCCACGATGCCGGGAATCTCCGCCGAAAACCGTCTGCAGATATCGCCGATCTCCGCGATGCTTTCAACCGGAGCTCCGTCACGCCATGACGCCAACACCACGTGGATGACCATTCCCTGAGTCTTCATCTCCCGATAGTCACACGCGCGGCGGGCAACCACCTGGAGGCCGGGCGGCGACGCGCCAGACCAGCGTCCGACGGACCGATGTCCCACGCCCGATGTCCCACGCACCACGCACGCCCGCTTTACTGGAGCGGATCGCCCACGACCACTGGGAGCAACTCCCCCAGCTCGGGGCTCCCGCCCACAAACGGCACCGGCTCGCGAGCCACGAGCGCCCACACGGCAATCGCGAGGGGCACGGCCGCGCTGGCGACCATCACCGGCGAATAGCTGCCCACCCTGTCGAACACGGCAGCAAAGGCAAGGGGACCGGCCGCGGTGCCGCCCACGCTAATCGAGGACACCACACCGCGAATCGACCCCAGATGCCGGGTGCCAAAGTAGTGCGGGAGCGAGGCAGCTTCCACGGTACGAATCATGTTGCCCGAGACGCCGAGCAGCACGCCGAAGAACACCGCCGACAGGCCGGGCTGCACGATGGGCCCCCACAGCGGCGCGGCCGCGAGCACGAACATCGACCCTGCGGTCATCCACCGGGGCGCGAACCTGTCGATCAGATACCCGGTGGCCAGAGTCGCGACCAGCCCCGCGAGAGTCTGCGGGATGAAGTTCGCGGCCGCCTGCGTCACGGTGAGGCCGCGAGCGGTGAGCAGACTGATCTGGTGGAACGCGACGGCGGTGCTCAGCATCCCGGACACCGCGACGGCGCTTGCCAGCAGCCAGAAGTAGGGATGCTTGACCACCTCACCACGGGTGAGCCCCTGCTCGACCGGGTGGGGCGTGCCCTCGGGAGGGAGGGGGATGCCGTCGGGGCGCTGGCCCAACACGGAGGGCTTGTCCCGCATCGCGAAGATCGCCAGGGGGATCACGATGAGCCAGACCGCAATGCCCTCGATCGCCCACGCTGTGCGCCAACCGTGCTGGCCGATCACGCCCTCGATCAGGAGCGGGGTGGCCGAGATCCCTACCGAGCCGATCGCGGACACGAGGCCGATGGCCATGCCTCGCCTGCGCTCAAACCACAGCGCGATCGCGGTGGTCGCGGTGAGCCCCAAGGCACCCTGACCCGCCATGCGCACGCCCACGAAACCCGCCGTCAGCCCCATGATCGAGCTCACGAGCGACAGCGCGATGAGGACCGCGCCAAATACGAACCCGATGACCGCCATCGTGCGGCGCACACCGTAACGGTCGAGGGCGCGCCCGATCCACGGCAGCGCGATCGCGCCCGCGAGCGTCCCCAGCAGGTACGCGGTGGAGATGGCGGACCGTGAGACGCCCAGCTCGTCGATCAGGGGATCGATGAAGAGCGAGATTCCGACGGTCTAGCCCGGGCCGGTCGCGGCGAGCGCGATCGCGGAGAAACCCACCATGTGCCACCCGTAGAACCCCTGTGGAGACAGCGGGGCCGGGCGCGTCGGCAAGAAAGACAGAAGCTACTCCCGCGACTTAGTCGTCGCTCGCGTCGAGGGCGATTAGCTGCACGGTGGGGTGGGTGCGCTCAAAGCCGCGCACGTGCCAGATGTCGCGGAACAGCGCGAGCACCTCACCGTTGCGCCGGCGCACGATCTCGATGCCCGACGACGACACCACAGCAACCAGGTCCTCCGGCCGCACCGTCCGCGCGACCGAAAGCCCCATGATGTCCATGCGCATGGTCGCGGAGAACTCGTGTTCCATGCGGAACTGGGCGACCTCAAACTGCAGCGGGCCCACGGCGGCGAGGATCGGATTGGCGTCGCCTCGGGACTCCGAGATCAGCACCTGCACCACACCCTCCTGCTCGAGCTGCTCGATCGCCTTGCGGAACTGCTTGGACCGGCCGGGGTCGCGCACCGAGGCCACCGCGAAGTGCTCGGGAGCGAACGCGGGCATCGGCGGAAAGCGCACGTGTGCGCCCTCGGGATCGAACAGGGTGTCGCCCACGGTGAGGTTGCTCGCGTTCACCAGGCCGACGACGTCGCCTGGGAAGGCCTCCTCGATGGTCTCCCTGTCGCGGCCAAAGACGGACTGCGCGTATTTGGTGGCGAAGGGGCGGCCGGTGCGCTCGTGCGTGACCACCATGCCGCGCTCGAACCGCCCCGAGCACACGCGCACATACGCGAGGTGGTCGCGGTGGTTCTTGTCCATGCCCGCCTGGATCTTGAACACGAAGCCGCTGAAGGGATCGTCGACGTCACGCGCCCGCTGCGTCTCGGCGTCGGCCTTGGCGTCATCGATAGGTCGCGCGTGTGGCGACGGCGCAAGCTCGATCACGGTGTCCAGCAGTTGCTTGACGCCGATGTTCGCGAGCGCGGCGCCAAAGAGCATCGGCGTGGTCTTGCCCGCCAGGAAGGATTCGCGATCGAACGGCTCCAGCAGGTGGGCCTCGTCGAACGCGGTCTCGTATTCCGCACCCAACTCACGCGCGGCGTCGTCGGCGTCGTAGTGGGTTTCCTCGGCCAGGAACGCCCCGCCGGGAGCCTTGCGATACGTGCGCGCGGTGCCGTCGGCGCGGTCCAGCAGGCCGACGAAGTGGCCTGCCTCGCCGATGGGCCAGCTGAGCGGGGTGGGGCGCAGTCCGATGCGCTGCTCGAGCTCGTCGCACAGCTCCAGCACGCCCTTGCCCGGGCGGTCCCACTTGTTCACAAAGGTGATGACGGGCACGCCGCGCCTGCGGCACACGTCGAACAGTTTGAGGGTCTGCGGCTCGAGGCCCTTGGACGCATCCAGCAGCATGATCGCGGCGTCCACGGCGGTGAGCACGCGGTACGTGTCCTCGGAGAAGTCGGCGTGGCCGGGGGTGTCCAGCAGGTTGATCATGTGACCGTCGTACTCGAACTGGAGAGCGGCGGAGGTAATCGAGATGCCACGACTGCGTTCGATCTCGGACCAGTCGGAAACGGTGCCCGCACGCCCGCTCTTGCCGTGCGTGGCGCCCGCGCGGTCGATGGCGTGCGCGTGCAGGGCGAGCGCCTCGGTGATGGTCGACTTACCCGCGTCGGGGTGAGAGATGACGGCGATGCTGCGGCGACGCATGGCCTCATGGGCGACGGTCGAGTCCCCTGTCGCCGTGGAGTCCGTCGCCGTCGAACCCGAGCGCGGCTGTACGTCAGTCAATTTGTCTCCCGTGTTGCGGCTCTCACAGATGGCCGGCAGTGCGGCAGAGTCTCTGGTTTGAGTCTACCGGTGCGGTGCAAACGGGTGAGCCTGCCTGGATTCTGGGTAGATTTGGCCAGCCGACCTCGCACACTGCGGCCCCGGTTCCCTCCGTCGCCCCCGCTCCACCCGCTCCACCTGCTCCGCCCGCTCCGCCCGCTCCGCCCGCTCCGCGCACCGCATGGTTCACTCAATAGATGACTATTGAAGCCGTCGTCTTTGATGTGAACGAGACCCTGTCGGACATGACGGCGCTTGCGTCGCGGTTTGCCGAGGCGGGGCAGCCGCCGGAGATGCTGGACACGTGGTTTGCCGGGGTGCTGCGGGACGGCTTTGGGCTAGCTGCGGCGGGAGACTTTCGCACCTTTGGACAGATCGCC
>Ga0209512_1000659_pt1 | contig 52964 bp, 54 predicted proteins | sample frozenSSSSmetaG_FD_184142 | JGI IMG/M metagenome (GOLD analysis project Ga0209512, IMG submission 184142) | Glacier valley bacterial and archeal communities from Borup Fiord, Nunavut, Canada, to study Microbial Dark Matter (Phase II) -... | ecosystem: Environmental > Aquatic > Freshwater > Ice >...
ATGTCAACTACAGCAACAATCCTAGCATCTTTTTGAGACAACTTTTAACATTGCTTTACTCGTAAGACTATCAGTTAAGCATAAGAAGTACTGAAGAGCCAATATTATCGATAATTAGATGCCTCAAGGATGAGGGAATACCCGTTGAAAACCTAAACAATTTTAGGTCTCTTTGGCAATGGCATGAGCATTGGAAGAACCAAATAGAAGATACTTATTCAGCACGCAGGGAATATATTAATTATCTTTATGAAAGTATGGTTAAGCCAATTAAAGAAGCTTTATATAAACAGCGCTTAAAGGAAACTTCCTTTTCAGAGTTTGCTCAAGATTTGAAGCAACGATTCACTCATCAGATATCGAGTCAAACTTCAATGATAAAATCCAAGGAAAATTTGCAAGTATCTGCTAAAAGTTTAGAGGTGCCTCACCAACAGACAACATCAGTTATTTTACCTGTTGAAATGTTAAGTTCTGAGATAGAAAATCTTGATAAATCTTTTTTTTACAAAAACTTTGACGGCAATTGGATAGAAAAAAATGCCATGAATCCAGAAATATTTTTAGTTCAGGAGGATATTATAGGTTTAGAAGAAGGGTTAGAAAGATTGTTTTCAAATTTGAACAGTGATACAATAAAAAGCATTTTTGTTAGCTCTGGTGTAGAGAAGTCATTCACTAGAAATATAAATTTTAATTCGACAGCTTTAGAACTTACTAGCAGAATAGTAGCAAAAAGTAGAGAGTATAAAGTTTCGGCTCAACGTTCAGATTACCATCCGTTAATTAGTTTGCTGGCATATTTAATTGGGCGATATCACGATGAATTAGAAGATCAAGAGATATCTTTATTCACTAAATTAGTAGAGCAAGGTCAGGAAAACCTCAAAGCATTTAAAACTCGTCGTGCTGTTGGAAGAATAGAATCACCTCAAGGTAATGGTATTGCTACAGGAGTAGTAATTGGCAAAAACTTATTACTAACTTGCAATCATGTCTTCAGTAAGACTCAAGTTAACCAAGCTTGGATACGCTTTAACTATAAAGCTAATAGCCCTCCATCAGAAGAGGATTTATTTGAATTAGATATGGATTTTGTCTGTCATCATAACCATCCTGACTACGCACTGGTCAGAATAAAAGGTAGCCTACAACAAGAAATAGCTATTTCATCATCTGAAACACTCGATAGCGAGCAAAATATTCGTATTATTCATCATCCCCAAGGAAAACCATTAGTAATTTCAAGCTTGGGTCAAATTAAGCAAGTAGGAGACGATTATATCGATCACAATGTTAGCACTGATAATGGCTCTTCTGGGGCACCCATTTTTAATCGCCAGTGGGAACTAATTGCGATTCATCGAGGTAATCATGGTATTGGTGGTCGCAATGTTGAACCAGGTACAGTTGAAGGAATCCCTTTACGTGCTTTTTGGGATAAAATATCACCACATTTAAATTAATTTGATTAAGGTGTGAATTTATGAGCTTTTTACCAGGTATTTCAGAAAATTTCAGCCGTGATCCCAAAAAATACATAACCCTCTTCTTGCCTGCACATCGGGTTGATGTAGACTACGATTCTACTCCTATTGCGGATGGTCAAGCTTATTGTCGCATATGGCTAACGGAGATGTGCTTAGCTAAGGATGTAGACTGGTTCACGAAACGATATCCAGTTGTTCATTCTGCTGTCCGCTTTAATCATGGTGACAAATCTGTAACTGTCCCCTACTTAGCTGCACCTGGTCAATTAAAAGAATTAGCTAAAGATAATTTGGATAAAGTTATTCAGTGCAACTACCCTTTAACACCTTTGTTCCCGTTCAACAATGGATTGCTAGAGTTGCAAGCTGGCTTATTTAGCATAGCTGCTAATGATTATGTCAGCAAATTTATTAAAACAATTGGTCGATTTTCGGAATTGTTGCCTGTACCGGAACTCTCCGCAGTTATTAAATTGGCAGAACCAGTATATCGGGGTATTGAAGACTTACTTAATATTGGAGAACGGCGATTAGAGCTAGGTTATCAACAAACTTTTTCTGAAGCTAACGGCGGTGGTAGTAACTCACTTAAAGCAGGTTACTTCGCTGTAATTTTGGCTGAGGGAAATAAGATTATTACTGATACCCTTTGTATTATAAATGATGGCTTACGAGTTGCTTCACCCGGTACTACAAGAATATTTGTGCGCGAGGGTAAACCTTTAGAAGGTTGCAGCTATATGCTGTTTCGTATAGAAAAGCGTACAGAGCAAGACTGGGAATCATTGAGCAAGATCAAGGAATTAGTTTATCAAGCCCAAGATGCTATTTCTAGAAGTCAATATGAGGCAGTCAAAACATTCTTTTTGCCTACAATTGAAACGGCAATTTACCAAAGTGCCGATTTAGCGAAAGCCGATCGCCCTACTGTGGTAAAGAAGATTAAAACCCATTTGCAAGAGTTGGGCTTACAAGCTGCAAAAGTGCAGAGGCGATCATTATACTCAATCATGCAGCAACCCCTAGGAGATATTGATGCAGCAACAGAGGCTGAACTGGCAACTCTAGAACGACTTTTTAAATAAAATACTCCTTCGTTCTTTGCCAGAATTATCAAATTGCGTCAGTGAGACAAAGCATTAGCCACCAAAGCTTAAGTCTAAATTTCACATTCAGTTTTATACGTACCCCACTAGCTTCCGGTGCGTTCATCTTCACCTTCGCTGGTGGGTCTAGTAAGTGGTTCGTCACCAACTCTGGCATAACCTTAGTCATGCAGCGGATTGTAAATCAGATTGTGTTAAACACATAAGTCAAGGTTTGCTTGGGTGTCCAGTTAGCTAAAGGATTAACCTTGGCGCGATCGCATCCCCTACCTTCCCACAACTAAATCTCACAGCGCAACAGGTCTTCGATACAGCACTGTGAATTACAGATACTCGTAAAGGCACATAACTCAGTAGAGGATGTGAGGATTATAACTATTTTAATCTCTAGCCAAAATTAAGTAAATCTGCGGTATATGTGTAGATTCTTTAAGTAATTTTAATATTCTCAACTGTTTTATGAATATATATACTGATCCCCGATAGAATTTAAGAATCGTTAAAAATAAAAGTTTTATCCTCATGAATACCCCAAAAACTCCGAATAGCCTGAGTCAAGTCTTCATTATGGGATCTTTGATCGCTATAACCAGTGCTGGTATTATCACGATCATGAATGTGTTCTAAATTAAGAATTGCATATTTTTGTAATCAAACCCTGCTCAAAAATGAGAGCGGGGTTTTTGCGTTGCGATGGGTGTTAATGTATTCCCGAAATATATTTGACCTTCGATCCGGATTTTGTACCACTCTACGTATAATTTGAAAGACCTCAGCATCAAAGTGCTTAGTTGTGTCTCTTAAACCATTACTCCGGCAAACAATGCGGTTAATTTTATATAGCAAGCCTGGATGCCACTTATGCGAAGGCTTGCAAGAAAAGTTAGAAATTATTGTCGAAACGGGGACTTTCCCGTCGTTACAACTCGAAATTCTCGATATCACAACTCGTGAGGATTGGTTTAATACTTATCAATATGAAGTTCCCGTACTCTATTTAGCACCAGACCACGCAGGCGCAAAAGACACAGAAGAAGATACAGTGACTGGGGGTAAACAACTACTGCCACGACCTTCACCCCGAGCAACAATGCAACAACTGCAGCAAATGCTACAGAAGTATTGGGGTGAAAACGAATCAAAATAAGCGCTCATGTACCTGTGTGAGGAGTATCATATGAAACTGCGCGAACTATTAGCGGTTGTCGATAGTGTAGGGCTACTAGAGCATCCAGCGATGGATGAGGAAATTCAAGGTTTAACGACTAATTCTCATGCCTGTGGACCGGGAGATTTATTCATTGGCATGCCAGGAACGCGCGTGGATGGTGGCGATTTTTGGGAAAGCGCCCTTGCGAGTGGTGCAGTAGCAGCGATTATTTCGCCCGCAGCAGTCCAAAAAGCCGGCGGGGCGCTAGAGGGTAAAAGTGTCATTAGTGCAACTGATATGACCGTTGCTTGTGCTCAAATTGCGGCAGCCTTTTATGGCTACCCCGGACAAGCACTCAAACTAGTCGGAGTTACAGGCACCAATGGCAAAACCACCACTACCCATTTAATCGAATTTTTCCTGCATCAAGCTCGTTTGTCTACAGCTTTGATGGGGACTCTGTACACTCGCTGGCCGGGATTTGAAGTAACAGCAACTCATACCACACCTTTTGCAGTGGAATTACAGCAGCAGCTAGCTAGTGCAGTGAATGCTGGTTGTGAATTTGGGTTGATGGAAGTTAGTTCTCACGCCTTGGCACAAGGTCGAGTTATGGGTTGTCCGTTTGAAGTGGCAGTATTTACCAACCTGACACAAGATCATCTGGACTATCACAAGAATATGGAAGATTACTTTGCTGCGAAAGCATTGTTATTTAAACCAGCTTATCTTAAAGGACGTGCTGTTATTAATGCCGACGACCCTTATGGTCAGCGTTTAATCGCCTCATTAGAGCGTGATTACTGGAGTTATAGTGTGACCTCAAGCACGGCAGATTTATCAACAAGCGAATTAGATTATGCACCAAATGGTGTCAGTGGTATACTACATACTCCACATGGAAATATGGGATTTCGCTCGCCCTTAGTTGGTCAATATAATCTCGCTAACTTGCTGGCAGCAGTAGGTACAGTTTTACATTTAGGATTAGACTTGGAATTCGTCGCCTCAGTTATACCGGAATTTCCTGGTGTTCCGGGAAGGATGGAACGAGTACAGCTAAAAGAAGACCAAGATATCAGTGTGATTGTTGATTATGCCCACACGCCGGATAGTTTGGAGAATTTACTCAAAGCTGCAAGACCTTTTATTCCAGGCAAAATGATCTGTGTGTTTGGGTGTGGCGGCGATCGCGATCGCACAAAGCGCCCACTAATGGGTAAAATTGCGGTGGAACTCGCTGATATGACAGTTGTGACATCAGATAATCCTCGCACCGAAGACCCAGAACGCATTTTACAAGATATTCTCGCCGGGATATCAGGGGCACAACCAGAAGTAGTTAGCGATCGCGCTACAGCAATCCGCAGTGCCATTATCAACGCTAAACCTGGAGATGGCGTGTTAATTGCCGGTAAAGGGCATGAAGACTACCAAATTCTCGGCACCGAAAAAATCCACTTTGACGACCGGGAACAAGCACGAGCTGCGCTGAAAGACAGGTAATCTAATTGGGGAGTAGGGAGTAGGAAAACACTCCTCCACACCCTCCCTACTCTCAATGAACGAGCACTCCCTTACTCCCCTTATATGAATTCACTCTATCAGCTAGCTCTAGGTACAAAAGCAACGCAACCTTCAACAAATAGTCCGGCGACACTGTTGTCACTCGTCAGGTCTGTGATTGACTTGTTGGTAGAGCAGCCGATAGGTGCTACTTTGTGGGTAAAGCTACCGCCGGGAGATATTTGGCACTCTGAAATCCAACGCTATCACCTTACGGGAGTACCGCACACTATATATGATTGTCAGAGCGAACTTAAAGACAACCAGATTGCACAGGTTCCCGAAGCTTCAATAATTCCCGTCAAAGTGACAAACCGTACTTGGTGGCGGCGAGAATACTTTTTGTTAGTTTTATCACCAGAGTTTTGCGGACTAATTTTAGCTCATCGACCGCTACCTAAGAGTTTGGAACCGCTACACACCAATTCTTTTGGTCGCACACTCAAGGCCAAAAAAACTCCACTGTTACAAGTCATGAGTTCTTTTGAAGGCGAAGTAATTCAACGAGTGTTAGATGGCATAAAACAGGCAATTGTGGACGACAAAGTTCTCAGTATGCCATCTGACCTAAAAACTCTGAATTTTATTTGTCCACGAACCACACCGGAACCAGAACTCCTAAGTCAACTTTTGGCAAGACAACTCCACCGCCAAGATGAAGTTTACCGTCAGACGACGGCTGAACGTAGCGCCCGCATGCAGCAACAAAATCAAGACCTATTGAACACTCTGCAACTTAAAGATGAATATTTAAGCAATTTGTGTCAAGAACTGCGGACTCCTTTGACACACATGAAAACAGCCCTCAGTCTGTTAAATTCGCCACAAATTAAACCTAATCAACGTCAAAAATATTTACAAATCATCAATACTGAATGCGATCGCCAAAATTCTTTAATTACTGGTTTACTAGAACTCGTAAATCTTGATCGTTCTTTAAATACTACCGTATTAGAAACAGTAAGTCTCAGCGAAATTATTCCGGGAGTAGTCAGTACCTATCAGCCTCTAGCCCAAGAAAAAGGCATTATGCTAGCCTACACCGTCCCGACAGATCTCCCGACGGTGATCTGTATTTCGAGTTGGCTGCGCCAGATTGCGATTAATCTTCTACATAACAGTATCAAATTTACGAATTATGGCGGAGAAGTCTGGGTACGCGGACGGATTCAAGGTGATTATGTCCAATTAGAATTTCGCGACACAGGTTTGGGAATTGCCGAAAGCGACATCCCCAAAATATTTGACCGCTTTTATCGTGTCCGACCGATGATGGGGGATGATGTAGGCGGTGCGGGAATGGGATTGACAATTGTGCAGCAACTATTGCTTCATTGTGGCGGCTCGATTTCTGTTAAAAGTAAGGTTGGTGAAGGCTCTACCTTCAGAGTACTACTCGCGATCGCTCCTTAAATAACTTGAACATATGTTGATCACTGTAATTGCCGACTACGGTACTGGCGACCCAGCTTTTTCGGAAGTAACACAGCAATTGTTAATGAGGCTACCGAATGCTCAAATTAATACTTTGTCAGTCCCCGGTTTCAGTACCTTAGCCACAGGTTTTTGGATTGCTCAACTCGGTCTCAATCCAGGACCTGCAGACCGCTTAATCTACCACAATTGTGCTCCTCGCCAAGACAATAAAGAGGCACGACGAGATAATGAAGGTGAGGGACTAACTTACGCCCTACTATCGAATGGCGTCAAAGTCGTAGGCGTGAATGCTGGTTACACCCTGTCATTCATTAAAAATCAGTCAGAATTTATACATTCTCTCAAGGTTTCGCGTGCCGGGTCACAGTTCCGTTCCCGTGATGTTTTCCCCAGTGCTGTTGCCCAAATTGCCAACGGTGATCTTAGCTTGTTAGGAGAAATCCTGACACCCAATGACCTCAGTGACGTCCCGAGCGATCGCGTGGCTTGGATTGATGGTTATGGTAACATTAAGACAACAATTGCTGCCCACACAATGGATCTTCTCCCAGAAACCAAAATCGTGATTCGCGTTGGTGATGTTGTCAGCGATGCTATATATTCTGATGGCAGTTTTAAAGTATCCGAAGGAACTCTAGCCTTCGCCCCCGGAAGTTCCGGTTGGTCAACAGCAGATGGTCAGATACGCTGGATGGAACTATTTCTGCGTGGCGGTAACGCCTGGGAACGCTTCTCTAAACCACGCGTGAATCAAACGGTAACAATCTTAAGGATTGGCGAGTAGATTTTCTACTCCTTTGACGGTAAAAAAATCGTCAAAACTTCATCCTCGTCAGGACGCTGACGGACAATCAACTTGCCACCGATAGCTTGAAATAAATGCTTTGTCGCCGCTAGATTCAAACTAACTACGCCTGTTTCTGGTTGAAACGTCAGCAACTGACCAATTGACTTGCACGGTGAACTACATGATGTCGCACTGCCATTTTCTAATGGCTTTTGTGGCAGCAATTGTAACTTTAGCAAGTCCCCAGCCGGAATAATCTGCACTTGGATATTACTACCTGCAGGTAAACTGCGGGTGAAATTTTCCATCAACCCAGTGAGTACTTGATCCAACATCCGAGGATTACTGACAACAGTAGGGACTTGTTGTGGTAGAATCACATCCAAAGTTAAATTCCGCCGACTTGCAGCTAACTGCCAACGCGGAATACTCTGCTCCAACACTTGCTGCAAAGACATTGCCGTCAATTGTGTACTCGTGTGTTTCACAGAAGTTTCCAGTTCCGCCGCCCGGAAAATCAACTCCATCCGGTCAATTTGCTCAGTACACTCGTGATCAATCGCTTGCAGACGCCTGATAATATCTGCAGCCAAATCACGCCGTTTCAGCAATAGCCGAGTCATAGTTCTAATTGTCGTCAGCGGTGTGCGAACTTCATGAGCAAAAGCTTGAAGTAATTCCACATCAGCAGGTGTTGGAGATGCAGGAGACAAAACCGTATCTTCGTGTCTTTTCTCTTCCCCCAATACAGCAATCTGCTTCAGCAACAACTGACTAAACTGAGTCACCGTGCGGTAATGTGGAGCTACTGGAGGATAAGTTTCCACCATCGCATCAAGTTTGGTCAAAAAATTAGTATGACTCAAAACTAGACGCGATCGCAGCGATCGCCATCCCATCTCAACAACATCTGGGTCAAAAGAAAATCCAAAGGTTTTTGTACCTTGACTATCTTCACCTAAAACAAACAAGCCAGAAAACTTAGTTGTTAAAACCAGAAAAAACTGATCATGCGCCAAAGAATCTCCAGGTACTAATGGCAGCACAGACTCATAAGCATCATCCGCTATTGGCAATGTATCCGGTAATTGAAACGGCATCAAAGCCAGAGGATTAAACGGCTTAGCAGTAAACGTCACCGTCTGTAAACGGTTACATAAATCAGGATGACTAAAAACAGGTGCAGGTCCGACTAAAACCAACCCTTGGATAGAGTCAGCATCCTGGTCTAAATAAGAGTGCAGCAATTGTTCCATCGCATAGGTGCAGGCGTGCCATTCCCGTTCTGCACTAGCGCCCCGATCAATTGCCGGCATGTCGCTATCAGCCACCGATTGATGGGCTAAAACTTCACTTAAATTTGGCAAGATCCATTGGTACACTAGTACTTACCCCAAAATATCTAGTAACTTGCGGCTTTAACCACAACCGTTACTTACTAAGGTATAGATCATAGTGTACCTGTGACAGTCGTAGAACCGAACGGAACTGTCGCAATTCCCCTTCACAGAAATTACTGAAAATTTTAAGAATAGTAACAGACATACGCATGTAAATTAATACATCCAAAGAGTTAAACATTTCTGGTATAACTAAATTTACGCCCTATCCCATCAAACAACCCTCCCTTAGATAGATGAGGCGTTACATCCAGAGACCGATGAAAGACCAGTAAAAATCAGGGATATTTATCAATGAGGGCGCACACGAAACAAATAATTACTGTATACGTGTTAACCCGACTAAAACTGGTTTGAGAGGAGGAAAGATGAATTTAACAGAACACAAACGCGGTATAGGTGTATTCCCCAACCATCAGGATGCCGAATATGCCCTAACTTCCCTGAGAGATTCAGGCTTCAACATGGATCACGTCTCAGTCATCAACAGAAATGCCGAACATGAAAGCAGCATTGGCGGCGTAGAAACCCAAGCAGAGATAGGCAACAAAGCCGATGAAGGAGCAAAAACTGGTGCAGTCACAGGCACAGCAGTCGGAGGTTTAACCGGCTTACTAGTAGGTTTAGGCACACTAGCAATACCCGGAATTGGTCCTGTCATGCTTGCCGGTGCCGCCGCCACAGCCATCGCTACAACCATTGCCGGCGCAGGAATAGGAGCCGCCGCAGGCAGCTTAGCCGGTGCCCTAATTGGCTTAGGAATCCCCGAAGAACGCGCCCACATTTATAACGAGCGAGTTTCCCGTGGAGAATACCTAGTCATCGTCGATGGCACCCAAGAAGAAATTCACCGCGCCGAAACCATTTTAAGAAATCGAAATATTCAAGAATTCGGAATTTACAACTCACCATCCGCGCCGGTGACCAAAGAAATTATTTCTCCAACTGCCGAGTACGTAGCCCCAGCCCCACACCCGGTCATGACCACAAATACAGACCACGAACCAAAAGTGATTGTGATTGACCACCGTAAAGAAACCATATAAAGAATAACTAGGAGAAAATATGAAAAAGCTCATCCCATTTCTACTTGGCGGCGCGATCATGCTTGGTGCAGCAAGCTGTCAAAACCCCGAAAAAACCAGTTCATCAGCTCCTGACAGCCCCACAGCCACAACCCAGACCCCAGACAAAAACACAGTCCAAGCGGATACAAAAGACGCTCAAAGTGACGTCCGCAAAGCACAACTAAACGCCGACATCCGCGCCAACGAACAGCGCAACAACGCTGCCAATGGCGGCAGTGCAAATAGAAACGACGACCAACTAAAAACCGAAGTTCGCTCCAAACTAGAAGCAAACATCCCCGGCGGTCAACTAACAATCGATGCTAAAGACGGCGCAGTAATTGTTGGCGGCACAGTCCTCAAACAAGATCAACTGGCTAAAATCGACACTCTACCAAAACAAATCAAAGGCGTCAAGAGTGTCAAAAACTTGGCAAAACTAGCCCCAGCGAAATAAAAAAAACGCAGAGAACCGCAGAGGAAGCGCAGAGCCACCCAGAGCCACCTCCGCGCCCCTCCGCGCCACCTCCGCGCTTCTCCGCGTTTCAAAAACAATCCTCAATCCCCCCCACCAACCCCTCAATCTCCTCCCCCCCATGAGTCGCCATCACCGAAATCCGAATCCGGCTTGTAGGTACAGTCGGTGGGCGAATCGCTGGCGCAAAGATCCCCTTACTTTTTAAGCAATCTCCAATTCGCAAAGCTTCAGCGGCACTACTTAAGCCAATACAAAGTATGGGCGATTCTGAAGGTAATAATTTTATATTCGGTAGTTGTTGTAATCTAGATTTTAAATAATTAACATTTTGCCATAATCGCGCCCGTCGTTCTGGCTCTTGGTGGATAATTTCAATAGCCGTTAGTGCGGCGGCTGTATCGGCAGGTGAAAGGGCGGTTGTATAAATCCAACTTGGGGCGCGATTCCGCAAGAAGTCAATTACTGTGCTACTGGCGGCAACATATCCGCCTAAACTACCTAAAGCTTTGCTTAAGGTGCCAATTTGGATTAGTCCTGTACAACCAAAGTGTTCGGCGCAGCCTGCACCTGTAGGTCCTAGTACTCCTGTGGCGTGGGCTTCATCAACCAGCAGCATACAGTTAAATTGTTGGGCTAAATTTAGGAGTTCGGGCAAGGGACCGAGATCGCCATCCATGCTGAACACGCTATCGCTAATAATTAGGCAGCGGCGATGGTGCTGTCTTTGTTGGTTTAGTTGGGTTTTTAATGCTGTTACATCACAGTGAGGGTATTCGCTAAGTGTTGCTCCACTCAGGATGGCTCCATTTTTCAGGCTGGAATGATTGTACTGGTCAAATAGGATTAAATCGCGTTTGCCTACTAAAGCAGCGATCGCACCGATTGCGGCTAGATACCCAGAACTAAAAACCAATGCTGCTTCGGTTTTTTTGAGTTGAGCAATTGCCTCTTCTAATTCTCTATGTAATTGCCGATGTCCACTAAGTAGTCTAGAGCCTGTACTACCTGTACCTAATTCTTGGGTGGCGGCAACAGCTGCTTGAATTAAACGCTGATCTCCGGCTAATCCTAAGTAGTCATTGCTGGCAAAGTTAATCACCTCTTTTCCAGCTAAGATGATTTTTGCGCCCGTACCGCTAATTTCTTGGACGGAACGGTACCAATTAGCACTCTTGATCGTGGCGAGGGACTTTTCTATCCAGCTATAAGGATCGGACATCTGGGGAATTGTCATATTTACTACGAGTAATTACCTTTAGAGGCTATTTGCTGCTAAGGTGAGCGATCGCTTGTCTAATCCAGTCTTCAGCAAGAGAATCTTTTCCCAGTCCCACTTCCTGACTAATTACCTGTAATGCTTGCGCTACCTCACCTGGACTGTATCCTAATGCAAGTAGAGTCATTTGCACATCATCCATTACACCCGGCGCTGGACTACCCGTTGCTACGGTCAAACCGGCACTCATGCGCCATCCGGCAAGCTTTTTCTTCAGTTCTAGACAAATCCGTTCGGCTGTTTTGCCACCGATACCCGGAGTTTTAATCAATAGCACTGTATTGCTGGTGATGATTGCTTGGACTAAGTCGGAAAGTTCAAAAGTGTCAATTAAGGCAATGGCTGAAGATGCGCCGATACCACTGACACTTAAAAGGAGGCGGAATAAATCTCTTTCAGTGGTGGTAGCAAAGCCGTAAAGTAGTGGCACCTCTTCCCTAATTTGGAAATGAGTGAAGATTTGGACTTCTCCTGATGATAGTTGTGGCAATAGTCGCCCTGGGACTTGCACCTCGTATCCTAAATTGTTGACTTCTATTGTGAGAATTACTCGGTTAGTAGTACTTTTGTCGATACCTGTGACGATACCTTTTAAATAATTAATCATCACAAAAAACCAAAATGTTTTAACCCCTCGATAATTCCCCCGGCGCAATTGTATTTTGCCCGGTAACGATGTTCAGCGGGATGAGCATTGTACCACTCTAACAATTCTGGTCGGGCATTTCCGACAATGATGCCACGTTCGCTACCAACGGCAAATAAAGCGATATCATTTCCGGAATCACCACAGACAACTGTTTGTTCTGGTACAAATTTCCATTGTTGGCGCAGAAATTGCATCGCCTGTCCTTTGTCACTCGCACGCGGGACGATATCTAGGTCAACACCACTACTGTAAATTAATTTTACTTCTAACCCTTGGGTGGCGAATGCCGATTCTAACTGTGGTAATGTTTGCTCTGCGGCGGCTTGGTTTAAGAAAAAGCTGACTTTGAAAGGTCGCTGTTCTGATTCTGGTTGCCGCACTAACTCAGTGAAATCCTGAGTAATCTCTAGTATTTGTTGACGATGCCAGCCTAAGTTCAGCTTTTCTGCCCAATTTGTGTCCGGAGTGTCACTACCATTGAGGTAAATTTCTGTTCCCACAGATAAAATTAGGGCGTCTGGGGTGGAAAGATTTTTTTCGGCTTGCAGTTCTTGGTAAAGTACAGGCGATCGCCCAGTTGCATAGACGATTTTCGTCCCATATTCTTGGCGATGCTGATTTAACTGGGATTGAAGTTGGGCGTAGGCTTTGTCATCTCCGACAAGTGTGTGATCTAGGTCGGTGATAAACATAAATGGTTTCATCGTAATTCAAGCGCATCAAGGACAAAATCCACGATACAGCATTAATGCTGACTCGGTCGTAGTGGGTTGTAGTTACGCGTTACTGACAATAAACTTGGGAATTATGAAGATTCTGTATGTATTCAATGCGTTAACTTCATTATGAATGCTGAACTACAGACTGATCGCTTTCCATTGCTGTAACTTGGGTGTCAGACCCAATATATTTATTCTCTATCTCCTGGACGTAATTTTATTCAATCTTTCATCCTTTAGGAGGATGACTTTTACAAAATGTATAAAAGAGTGCTGTTAAAACTAGGTTCTATCTGCGATTATTAGTGATGTGGATCACTCAACTCCGGTGATCTGTATTTGTAAACTTTTGTAAATTATTTCTGACTGTTTTAAAGTTCGTTGAACGCCCCGAATCAATAGGACGACAGGCTTTTCACTTTTTGCTACAATGAGGGATTTTCTTTTCAATACCTGCCATCCGCTTAAACCCTGATTCCTAACGCAAAAAGTTCATGTTAATCTGTTGCAGTTCTAACTAAAAAAGTAAACGCGTTCAGGAGTTGGATTTTTCGGGGTTATCTCACGAATATTGGGTTAAATCCCACGCAATCGCGCCATATCACTTCTGAAGTTGCTTTAAACAAATCGGACACATGAATCAAAGACTTTTGTGGACTACTGTCACCCTGGTAACGGCTGTTTTAGGAATACCGTCAGTCGGTCGGACTCAAACTACCAAGAAAGTTGCCTCTTCTTCCTCTCCTTCCACCTCTCCTGAGGCTGTAAAGGTAGGTGAATATCAGTCAACAGCAGGGGGACTTGCCCCAGATACTGCGATCGCAAAAATTCAGTCTCACACGATAGCAGGTCGTCAAGCAGCAACACTTTACATTCGCGACATTCCTGTTTTTACGTTTCTTGGTGGCAAAGAAGTTGCCGCAAGTGATACGAAAGTTGGGGTAATTAGCGATGCTAAAGGTGGAGACGCCAATAGCGGTGTGAAAGTTGCCAGTGTTGGGGATTTATCGTCTATCGCCCATCCAACGACCGCCGCCAGTGAAGATAATTTACAACAAAGTGACCCAGTTTGGCGGGCAGTAGCAGTAGCAGATAAGATTAATCAACTGAACCGGCAGAAGGTAGATGCCAGTAAAATTACAGTCAGTTGGAAATTAGCCAGCGCTGCAACCGGCACGACCACTCAGAACAAGAGTAGTTACTATGCGATCGAAGTTGGGGGCGAAAAACTCATCGATCTCAATAGTGATACCAAGTTAGCAGGTACAACCAACGATCCGGCAAAAGATGCTCTCCAAGCAGCTAATCGTTTACGGAGATTAATTGGCAATGCTTCTCCGTTAACGACAATAGCGAATCTCCCGGCACCCACAATTCGTTTACCCAATCTCCCGAAATTGCCGAAAGAAATTACCATTGGCGCAGTGCGAATCAGTTTCAATGGTTGGGCTTCTTTCTACGGCAATGCTGAAAATGGTAGTGCAACGGCTAGCGGTGACACTTACAATCAAAATGCTCTCACCGCTGCCCATAAGACTTTACCTTTTGGCACCAAAGTCCGTGTGACCAACACCCGCAACGGTCAATCTGTAGTCGTGCGAATCAACGACAGAGGACCTTATGTTAGAGGTCGGATGATTGACTTGTCTTATGCAGCAGCAAGAATGCTGGGAATGATGGACAGTGGTACAGCACCTGTTCGTTTGGATGTTTTAAATAACGGATCTACAGTCAACGCTCACAGATAATAGAATTCGGGTGCATTTTTCAAACGATATCAAATAAAAAGAGAATAATCATCTTTCCCAGGCAATAGCTTGGGAATTATTATTTGGAGCCGGTTCTAACGTAAAATACATATTTGTGTGAGATTAGCGCCTAGAAAAGGACGTGTTGAGAAATGGATTATCGAGGTGCCGGGGTTGACGTTGAGGCGGGGCGAGCATTTGTAAACCAAATTCGCAATCTGGTTCACAGCACTCATCGACCAGGAGTACTTGGTGGATTAGGTGGATTTAGTGGCTGCTTTCAATTACCCAGTGGATTTCAAGAACCCGTTTTGGTATCGGGAACGGATGGTGTGGGTACGAAGCTGAAACTAGCTCAAATCCTCGATTGTCATCACACGGTCGGGATTGATTTGGTGGCGATGTGTGTGAATGATGTGCTGACATCAGGCGCAGAACCATTGTTTTTTTTAGATTACGTGGCTACAGGTAAGCTAGAACCGAACCAATTGACTCAGGTGGTGACAGGGATTGCTGCAGGTTGTCAACAAGCTGGTTGCGCGTTGTTGGGCGGGGAGACAGCCGAAATGCCTGGTTTTTATCAGGCGGGTGAGTATGATTTAGCTGGGTTTTGCGTGGGAATTGTCGAAAAAAGTCAGATGCTAGACGGTTCGCGGGTACAAGTTGGGGATGTCGCGATCGCTTTATCTAGTACTGGTGTCCATAGTAATGGGTTAAGTTTGGTTCGCAAAATTGTCGAACAGCAGGGGTTGGATTGGGGCTTTCGCCCAGAAATGTTAGAGTCCACGATTGGCGAAACTTTTCTCACACCGACGCAAATTTATGTTAAACCTGTACTCGCCGCGATCAAAGCAGGTTGTGCAATCCACGGCATGGCACACATTACAGGTGGTGGACTACCGGAAAATTTACCTCGCTGTTTAGGTGTCGGTCAAGCTATTCAAGTCGATCCTCGCAGTTGGACGGTTCCGCCCATGTTTCAGTGGTTAGCTGAAGTTGGTTCTGTCAGGGAGCAAGACATGTTCAACACCTTTAATATGGGAATAGGTTTTGTTCTCCTCGTACCGCCAGAGCAAGCACCACAGACAATTGCCTATTTTGCCTCGCAACAAATCATAGCTCAAGCGATCGGTGAAGTAATTACAGGATCAGGTGAATTATACGGCTTACCAGCTTAATCCCCTTCGTCAGATCTCCTCCCTTTGATTCTGGACATACACATCTTTTTTCAGCCTTTAAGATCTAAAAGACACATTAACCGGGGAATCCGAGTATTGACTGGCGAAGGCGAGTGTAGTTTGTTTCTAGTAGATTAATCCAAACTTGTTGAACTTAGTGTTAAAGGAGCTAACAATCTTTACATTATGAGGTGGTACCACTGATTAGGGTTGCACTTATTGAGCAGTAAACAGCACGCTCGCAGTTAATTCTCACCCTTTGAAAGTTCAGTGAATGCTCCGAAGCATCTGGTGGCAAAGAGTTCAGATAATGCACTCATTGGCACACAGAAACGAGGATTTAAAAATGTCATTTTCTAAAAAAGCTTTTTGTATCGCTGCTCTATCTGCAATCGCTGCTTTCGGTTACTCAAGCTCGGCTCAAGCTATTTCCTTTAACTTGACCAAAGGTGTAGCCGGTCCTGGTGGTGCAACTAATCAAGGTGCATACTCTGAATTTTACAAAGATGCTGGTGTCACAACTATTGACTTTAACAGCGGTACAGTACCAACCACTGGACTTGCACAGTACTCCTTTGAAAATGGCAAAAGCAGTGGTGTGGTACAAGACAAGTGGGCACCGGCTGGTCCAAATGGAGAAAATAACGTTGGCAAATATCTAGAAGTCTTTAATGGCGACAAGGTGACAATTAGTCTTGGAAAGACAATGAACTATTACGGTATCGATTGGGGTGCTATTAGTGCTAACAACACTTTTAGCTTCTTCAAGACCGTTGGCAAAGATCTAGTGAACGTGGGGGCATTTACTAGCAAAGATGTTGAGCCACTGGCTGCGAAAAATGGCGTCTTGAACAAAGACCAAAATCAATGGAATGGCTACCTGCACTTCTACTCAACTAGCGACCAAGATAACTTCGACACAATTCAAATCTCCCAATCCAGCACAGAAGGCGGTGGATTTGAAAGTGATAACCATTCTTTCCACGAGGGTACTGGCGCATTTACGCAAGCAGTACCAGAACCAGGTATGGGCTTAGGCGTATTAGCTGTCGGCGGGTTGTTCTTGCTCAAACGCAAAAGCCAAAAACTGCAATTGCCGAATTAGTCTAATGTCTGCTAGTTGTGGTTGCGCTCACATCAACAGCGCAACTACCAACTATCTTTTCTCAAAAAAGATTATTAATTGCACTTTCATCTTTAAATGTCTGGGCTGGGTGCCCTACCTGTAAGAATACTCGCACACGATTGTATCCTCGCATCCTCAATCATTAAACTACCGATTTCTTTCGTGATGCACTCGTCACAATCATCACCTTAAAAGAAATTGCTTGAGAAGACCCTGACTCTCCTGCATTCACCTCAAAAATCTTGTACGTTACCCAAAAACAACACCGCGATAGATTTCCCCAATGGGCAATTCTCTCCCCACGGACTCCCAATGAATTGAGCGTTCTAAGTTGTTAAAGTCACTAAGTAACCAACCATTGTCTTGCTTACTGTAGCGTTCGACAAAAGGTTCATCTTGCTCGACTAATAAATATTCGCAAAAACTGGGGATTGATCGATACATCCGAAATTTACTTTCACGATCATAATCTGCAGTAGAAGGGGATAGTACTTCTACAATCAAGATGGGATTCAAGACTTCATCTCGGCGATCGCTATTCAGTTGCGGTTCACCCTCAAAAACCATCACATCAGGATACACACCGCGTCGATAATCGGGAATCCACAGCCGTAAGTCGCTGTTAATTGGCTCAAAGTGAGTATCGCGGAGAAGAAATTTGAGAAATGCCAAAATATTACCACTGATGCGGCTGTGGTTAAGCGATCCTCCAGGTACTGGTACGATTTCTCCATCACGATATTCGCTGCGTCCTACAGCTTTTTCTTCGAGCGCCCGATACTCATCCAAATTGTAATGGCGCTTAATGCTGGTAATCATGGATTTTAAGCGATCGCTATTCACTGTAGGGCAACAAAACTATTTTGCCATAGAGTTAATACGCTAAACAATTACGTATAATATTACGTATAGACTGAAAGCAGATAACGTGACAGTCCCAATTGAAAGGAGATACCTTAGCTATGCTTACCGGAGGCAAAAATAGTATTTACAGTGATGAATTGATTAGTGCGACCGAATTAAATCGCCAACCTGGTCGAATTTTGGATATGGCTTTAGAGCATCCAGTCACAATCACCCGTAATGACCATGCTTTTGCGTTGTTGCGTCGAGACGAGATAGCGACTCTGCTAAAAGCAACCGCGCAGACAAGAGTTATGGTTGAGGTGATCAACGTTGCTTACCAATTGAGCCAAAGAAAAGAAATTGATTCCCATCACGACTATGGATGGTTGAAAGCTTTTGACACGGAAGAGTTAAATGAACTAGTTGCAGAGATAATTAATGCCTTTCATTTGGGTTGCGACACTAATGACTGGGATCTGCTTGATGTCGTCATACATGAATGGCATGAGAGTGCTATAGCAATTAACAGTCCAGAACTGGATCAGGCTTTTAATGCTGAATTGGACGAAGTACCATTAACTCCACCAATCAATTAGAGCATTACATACCAAGAGAGATGGCACAAATAGATATAACAGATGTAAATTCAGAAGATATATTGCCACCAGAGGAGCAATTGACAGCACCTTCAATACTATCTACTGAAGAAACATCAAACCTAGCTGTAAAACAGACAAACCAAGGTGAACCAGCACCTGTAAAGCACTGGCTAGTGGTAGCAAAGAATCGACGAGTTAATCGGGATTGGGAATTATTACTGTCACGCACTCCTGAAAATGCACGCCGTTGCTATGAGGATTTATGTACTGTCCCTATGGCAAGGAAACAGGGGCGAGTTTTTCCTTTAAAAGGCAAACGCTATCAAGGAGCATGGGAGTATGAAGTTACAAAAGGGGATCGGGTGTTTTATGTCCCTGATGCCAAAAGGCGCAAAGTCATTGTTTACTATGCAGGGGAACACCCTAAAAATGCGCCTATGCCTTAATAAAAGTTAGATCAAGTTTGTAATAAGTATTCCCCGTGATGGGCGAAAACTTTAAAACCATCAGCAAACTCAATTGCGGGTTCTGCTTCTGCGTCAAGCTGTTTTGCATTATCAAAAGAGAATTTAATAGGGCGATCGCACACAAGGCAAGCATCTTGATAAGTCAAAACCCAACCACAATTTTTAACTATATCTTGAAGAATCTGCCATTGACTTGACTTGTGAGCAAAATTTAAAACAGAAATATAAAAGTCGTAGTAAGTGCATTCAGGATGTAATAAATCTGTTTGAACTGTACCATACTCCCACTCAGTAGGAATAGACATATCTTCCGCATCTAGTTGTTCTTCCATTTGGGAATAGAATGGTTGCCGCTCTTGCCATAGTCTATTCCATAGATCTTCTTCCAACTCTTTTTGTAATTGAATGTGCTGAGAGTCACATAGTATATTTCTTGTTTCCTGCGTGAATGGGTGTCGCAGTTGAGATAAAAGGTCTTGATTAGGCAATTCATCGAAAGGCCAATCTAAAACATTTAATTCTTTAAAAGCTGCATAAGGACTATCAAAAAAAAGAATTTCAGGTTCTTCTTGCTCAATCCAATTATAAGCAGCTTTTACCACTTCGTTTACTTTTTTCCGATCTATCCGCTCAGTTGAGTATGCTATTTGTTTCCATTTTTCTCGATACACTGGAATTAAAGATTCTTGCTCAGGTGTAAGTAAAGTAATCATTCCATCTTCATCTGTAAATCTTGACTTACTAAAAAAGGCTTTCAATGCTGAGATAGACGAAGCGCCATTTCTATAGTTGATTTAATCGAATCTCTAGCATCTCTAAAATTCGGGGGGACTGGGTGCTTAACTTGCAAAAAAAACTCGCGCACAATTGCTCACAGTTAAATTTTATCTAATTATATATCAACCGCGATTACTTGATTGGGTGCCAACACTCCAGCCACCTTTACAACTTGAAGTTCTCCCACATCTGGGTATTGTTCTTTAACAGCCGCGATCGCGACATCAAGAGTTATTGCTTGTGCTACGTAAATGGTGATGTTACTTTTCATTACCCAAGTCGGGTTTGACCAAGTATGTTGAGGTTGCAATACAGACAAGTCAATGGCTTGCTGTGTATATTGAGTGACAGCACTAATACTAATTTGGGGTAAGTGTTCTCCCAATTCATCCACTAAAAATTGTTGCAGCTGGATGGTGGGGATATGTTCAACTGTATTAATATCGGTGGTGGGATGATCTACACCTGCAACGATTGATTCGATATAGCGAGTGACTTGAGAGATAATTTTATCGTAATCGCACTCAGTAAGGATATGCCCTAAATATTCGCGGATTAATTCTCTGAAATCATCATAGTCAATATTTTTACTGCGATTACTTAGATAGGCGATAATTTTATCTGATGCAACTCCACAACCGACTTCACCATTAGAAGCATCTTCTGCGGCAACTAGTTCCATTAACCTTTGTGTTTGTAACTCGTCGCTAGTAGTGGAATGTATGGATTGCGTCATGATTCTCTCCGCAGTGTTTCAAAGTAAACAAGATTATCGGCTTCATTCGGGTCGGAACCACAATCAAGTAGTCCTATTCTAAGCTTTTTGTAAAAGGCAATGGCACCTGGTAATGCATGTAGCCCAATGCGTCCTTGGTATTCCAACTCGTAACTACGGGCAATGGCATAGTCAAGCAAGTTACCGCCCACGCCTTTGTAAGTGGGAGGGTTGTTAATCGCAAGTCTATTCCACGGAGCAGTAGCCAATGCCCTGATATATACTAACCTTCGACGATACTGAGATTCAATTTGACAGCGTTTTTTTAGTATATCGATCAGCATTAAACCTTGGGTGACACCATCGCATTCAATTGCGTAAAGTTCGTCACCCAGTAGCAATTTGGCACCTCGGCTTTTTGACTCCCAGTTCCAGTATTCATCATCTTTACCAGTACCACTTAATTGCGGTTCCCACAATGTTTTGGCATCTTCAAGGTGCTTCGATGTAACGGTGGTGAGGGTGGCATCGACGATTTGGTTGTCTCGCACCCGCAGTAGTTTGACTTCCTGGTTGATATTAGACACTATAGATAAATTATAAACCCGTACTCGCCCAATATAATTGTTAGCATTCAAAATAGAATGTCTACTCTAAATCGCAGTATAGAAGAAATTAAACAGAATTGGAATCTCTCATGAACAAGCAAACACCTCCTAGTTTAGAGAAAGTAATAGCTACAGCAAGCCGAGCAAAACAAGCCTGCTTACATATGAAGCAGGCAGGGGATCTGTTAGAAAAAAGTCTTATTGATTTAGAAAATCAAGCACGTCAGCAGCAATCTCAAAGATTATCACTACCGCATGATTCTGTTTAGGTACCTTACATTAACCTTTAAATACTGACTCCATCGTTGATTTAATTGAATCTCTGGCGTCTCTAAAAGTCTGGGCGATTGGGTGCTTGGCTTGCAAGAATACTCGCGCACAATTGCGTCCCGGCATGCCGGAAATTGAACCACCTGGGTGAGTTCCGGCACCAGTGAGGTATAAATTATCGATTGGGGTTTTGTAATTTGCTAACTCTGGCAAAGGACGGAAAAATATCATTTGATCTAAGGTCATATCAATATGGTAATAATTACCTTTGTATGAGCCTAATCTTTCTCCTAATTCTGCTGGACTTTCTACACGACGTGCGATCGCTGCTTTTTTCACATTTGGCGAATAAACAGCCAACTTATCAATTACTCTATCAGCAACTTTGTTTTTAAGTTCATCTGTCCAACCTGTACCTTTCAAACCTGTACCTTCAGCACCTGCAATTTGATAGGGGGCAAAAAACTCAATCCATAGTGTATGTTTGCCGGGAGGTGCCATTGATGGATCTAGTCCTGTTGGCATTACTATGTACATTGAAGGGTCGGAATCGGGTATCTCTCCTAAGGTACATTTACTATGGGCTTGTTCCACATGCATTACTGAATCGGCAATTAAGATTGAACCGATGAGATACTCATCTTTATGTTCGTGATGTTCAAACCGTAGCGGTTCGGATAGTGCTAAGTCAATTTTCAGGATTGTTTCGTTATTATTGACGATGCGGCGGTCTAGTCTTTCGTGTAGATTTGGGTCGGCTGCATCTACCTCGCTTTGATCGATTAATTGCAAAAATACTCTTTTGGCATCAATATTAGAAATCACACCGTGTTTGGCGCGGTATTCTTTGCCACCATTCACCCGCACACCGACGGCGCAACCATCATCAATTAAGACTTTTTCTACGTGCTGGTCGGTAAGAATTACACCGCCTTTACTTTTGACTAACTTGACTAAAGCATCCACTAATGCGCCTGTACCACCGCGCGGTCTAGCCATTCCCGGTTCATGACGCATTGCCATCATTATCGCCCCAATCGCAATGGTTTTTTGCGAAGGCGGCGCACCAAGTTCGGCGGAAAGTCTGGCTAAAGGTGCTTTGAGAAATTCTGAGTCAAACCATTCGTTGAGTAAGTCTTCGGCGCTGGTCATCATGTTGCGAATAAAATCTAGGGTTTTATTCGGACTCCCAAGCACGGAAAAGAGATCTTTGAGCTTTTTGATGTCGTAGTTACCAGCAATATCAATAATGGATTTCGGTGGCGCGTTGAACATGGGAATCATTGCCCCAAGTGCTCTTTGCCAGTATTGTGTATATTCTGCATATTTTTTGGCATCGCGATCGCTATACCGGGCAATTTCGGCACAAGTTTTTTCTAAAGATTTGTGACCAAGGAAATATTTGCCGTCGGGGTGGGGACAAAATACGACTGGGTCACATTCGAGATATTCTAAGCCGTATTTTTCGAGTTCTAATTCTTCGATAACGGGTCCTAGATGAATGAACTCGTGGTCAATGGCACATAAGTTAAATTTAAATCCTGGGGCTTCTTTTGGTAATGATTCTTCGGTGGTGGCTGCGCCTCCTGGGACAGACCGCTTTTCTAAAAGGACAACGCTATAACCGGCTTTGAGTAGGTAGGATGCACACACTAGTCCGTTATGTCCGGCACCAATGATGACCACGTCATAAGTTTCCATTGCATTTTGGCAATATGGTTTATGACTGATATTACCGATTTTTGGGGTCGTTTTACATTTTTTGAGGGAGGAGGTTTTGAAACGCGGAGGGCGCTGAGGGGGCGCGGGGGGGCGCGGAGGAGAGTTAGGGTTTGTGGGGGAGGTGGCGGATGTGGGCGTCGGCTGTGAGGGTTAGGGTTCCTGGTTGCATTTGGATGTCTTTGATGCGTAATGCCATGTCTTCTAGGTTGAGGTAGGGTAGGTTTACTAGTTGTTCTAGTTTGGGGATGATTGCGGCGAGGAATTCTAGGGAGACTCCGGCGTCTGTGGCGAAGTTTAGGAGTTTTAGGGGTTGGCGTAGGGTACGGGGTGACATTGTGGCAATGAAGTTTATGGGGCGTGTTGTGCCGGCTTCGGTTAGTTGGACTTTGCCACTACACTCGATTTTACTGTCGTCGGGGAGTTTGATTTGGATTTGTTGTGGTTTTAGGATGACTGTTTCGCCTGCTAGATGTAATTCGATTTGTTGCATCATGGCGCGGATGTAGTCTGAGTTTAAGGCGCGGTTGATATCTGCTTCAGTCATTACCATCTGGGCGACGGCGTTGATTGGATGACTTAACTCTACTTGTCCGAAAACTGCATTCAGAGGGTTAATATCAATGTTATCTGTCTGTAGATGTAATTCTTGGACACGGATGTCTTTTTGAATTAGCATTCCTTTACCGGAAAGTGCTACTCCATCTGCATGTCCTTGAATCATTTTCCAAAAGTCGGTTTTGATATCTATGTCGATATTTTCGACTGCGGCTAGTTTGTCAGCTACCTGTAGTTCGGCTTGATGGGAGAGGATTTGCTGTTCTAGTTTTGGTTCTGGCATAATATCATCTCCTAATTTGCGTCTTATTTGTTAGGTTAGACGTTCGACAGTCATTGGCACTCCTCCCGAAGGTACGATTGTGATTCCTCTTCTTGCTGGTTTTACTGGTCGGCGATCGCTTAGTCTCATCCGAAAGTGGGATAATATTGTTCCCAGGACTAATTTCATCTCGTACATCGAGAATGCTGCTCCAATACAGCCGCGATAACCTCCGCCAAAGGGTAAGTATTCATAAGCTGAAAATTTCTGGTTGAGAAATCTTTCTGGTTGAAACTGTTCTGGTTGAGGATAGGTTTCTGTTCGGCGATGGGCTAAGTGGATGCAAGGGACTAATACTGTTCCTGGTGTGAATTTCTCATCGGCGACAACGACTTCATTTTGCACCATGCGTGGTGTGCAAATCAAAGCGATGGGATGAAGGCGCAAGCTTTCTTGACAGACTGCAGTTAGATAGGGTGATTGCGCTATTGCTTCTGGTGTGCCGCAAGCTGGCAATTCTGACATCAATTTCTGGTATACTTGCGGATGGGAGTGGATTAAATAAAATACCCACGCTAGCGCCCCGGATGTGGTTTCGTATCCCAGCAATAGCAGCGAGACTAATTGATCTCGCAATTCAGCATCGCTCATTTGTTCACCTTTATCATCCCGCGCCGACATTAATAGACTTAGGATATCTGTCCGCGAAGTGTCATTTTCTACTCGACGTTGCGAAATCTCAGCATAAATCAGGTCGTCAATCTGCTGTCGGCGTCTGATAAAATTTCCCCAAGGACTCCATGCGCCTAGGTCTTGCTGCAAAGGTGGAAAGAAAAATAAGCTGGAGTACAAAGGTGTTGTGACATCTTCTAATAAGGCACTTAGTAGTTGTTTTAACTTTTGAAACCGGATACCGGGACTAATCCCGAATACTACCTGTAAGATAATCTGCAAAGTAATCTCTGGCATCTCTTTCTGCATCGATATTAACGTGCCATCAACCCAATTTTGCGTGACTTGTTCGGTAATTTGGCAGATTAATTTACCGTAGGTGATCATGTAATCGCCATGAAATGTTGGCATCAATAACTGACGCTGACGATTGTGCGATCGCGTCTCTTGTAATACAATCGATTTTTCCCCAAACAACGGCTTAAATACGTGTGTTGCTTTTTGGAAATCTAAGTCTTTTGCTGGCAAAGCGAAGCACTCTTGAATCGCCTGCGGATGGCTAAAAAAGACTACTGGTGGCGAATTTAACCCTAACACCCGCACAGTGAAAGTATCGCCATATTTGCTAGCACAACTTTCTAAAAATTTGGGAGGATTAGCAATTAATTGTAACGTTTGGAATAATGATGGTGTTTGCGATTCGTGCTGTAACTTCATGCTCAAATACTAATAGTCATTTATAGCTTTCCTATTTTAGTGATAAATGTAGTGCTAACGGTGCATTTACGGAGTCTACAATTAAATTTTAGAAAATTTCCCTAGATAACCATCGCTATCGGAATTAAAACGTGAGAAAATACCGGCTTTGGAGCGATTTTGTTTCTCACGCATGATTTATATCAAAATATTAACTAGAAAAAATATCTGATTTAATCATCTAATCTCCAGTAAAAGCAGAATTCATCTGTTTTTGGAGCAACACAATTGTAAAATAATTATTAACTTACACGATGACAAGGGATCTCCGCATGACCGCAACTACTCCCACAAAATTAGCAACCTCAGATTTTTGTGAAGGGATTCAATATTTTGGCGAAACTCTCCCGGAATTTGAGAAATTTGGTAGAAAAAGTGCTATTCCCGAAGGTAAAATAGCCATCAACGATCCCCAAGATCCCGCAGCCGTATTTCAAACTTTACTCGCCGCAGATGCGCTGCGCTACTTGACACTACAAGTCACCGCCAGTAAAGCTTCAGGACATCCAGGCGGATTTGCTAGTCAAACTGAAGCATATGCCGCTTTGGTGATGTTGGGATACAAGAATATTCTGACAGAAGTTGGGCATCACGCACCAGGATTTTATAGTGCCATGTTTCTTGATCGCTCCCTAGAGGACATGGGAATATCTACAGTACAACAATTACGCGATCGCTTTCGGGAAAAACATGGTTTACTCGGACACCTATCCGGCTTCATCCCCGGTATTCTCGCACCTGCAGGACCTTTAGGACAAGGGCAACACTTTGCGATGGCGGCGGCTTTATTGCACCGCGACAAACTTTTCCCCTTCACTATGGGTGATGGTGGGATGGGAGAACCTTACCCCATGAGCAGTATGGCACACTTCCACACCGCGTATCCGAGTGTAACCAACTTCTTACCCGTGTTGGTATGGAATGGTTTTAGCCAAGAACATCACAGTATGGTTTCGACCAAAACCAACGCAGAGATGATTGCGTACTGGAGTGGTAATGGTTTTGAAGAAGTGATCTTAGTTGATGCCAAAGACTTTGACGATCAAAATCAACCAGGCGATTATATTGATAGTACTGCCTTCTCAATGGAAAAACGGTTGCAGTTTACCCAAGGCGTCTTAGTGGCGATGGACCACGCAGCGAAATCTGCGTTAGGCGGCAAACTCACCGTATTTATCATTAAACAACTCAAAGGTGCTGGTGTCCACGCCAGAGGTGCCAAATCCCACAACCTGTATGCGAAAGATACCCTTGATGCACCGCATATTATTAGCGCTTTGCAAACTCGCGCTTTAACCTTAGAGGCTTGGCAATTAGTCCGGTCAAATTGCGAACGTGCTGGTGGTGGTCCTGCAGCGAAGACGGCGGTAACAGAATTTGAATTACCAATAGCACAGTTGGGTCAATTGCCTTTAGAAGAATATCCTGTTGGCGGTGACTCGCAAGTTTCGACTACCGCGATGGGAAAATTGGTTGGCTTTGTGGGAGGATGCGATCGCAACTTCTTAGTCACTAACGCCGATGGTAACGAAGCCTCAGGAATCGCTAACATTAACCAAGCTTTGAAAATCATCCATCCTACCAATGACCCTCTTTACAACCAAGCACCCAAGGGACAAGTTTACGAACCTTTAAGTGAAGACGCTTGTGCAGGTTTAGCCGTTGGTTTGTCCTTAATGGGTGCGCGGAGTCTGTGGTGTTCCTACGAATCTTTTGCCATCAACGGCTTACCAATTTGGCAAACAGTCACTCAAGCAATGGCAGAATTGCGGCGTCCTACTCCCTCAACTATTACTCTATTCACTGCTGGTGCATTAGAACAAGGTCGTAATGGTTGGACTCACCAACGCCCAGAAATCGAAGCTTATTTTGCCTCAATGATGCGGAATGGCAATGTCTTCCCTCTCTTCCCACCCGATGCTAACAGTATCCAAGCTTGTTATGACTGGGCGCTGACAACTAAGAATAAAGGAATTGTGATTACTGCTAGTAAAACGCCATTAGCAATTAGAACCACATTTGCCCAAACACGCCAAGCGCTGCAAGATGGTGCAATAGTATTACATGAAACCTCAGGCGAGAAGAAAGTTGTCTTTGCTGTAATTGGCGATATGACACTGATGCCAGTATATGAAGCAGCAGCTTCCCTCGCTAAAGAGGGTATCGGTGTGCGAATAGTATCTGTAATCAATCCCCGCCGTTTATATCGTCCTCATGATGTTGCATCTGATACCTGTTCCCAACCCGATAACGATTTCTTAAATGATGCCAAATTTGCCGAATTGTTTGCTGGAGATGCATTAATCGGCGTTACAGGTGGACCTGCAGCCATGCTAGAACCAATCATGTTAAGAAGTACTTGTCAGCGCGATACCTTCGCTTGGAAACGCGGCGAAACTACAGCTAGTGCTAATGAGTTGATGGCGTTTAATGGGTTGAGTGTGGAAGCTTTGAAAAAGCGGGCGATGGATTTGGTGAATTGAAGCAGGAGTGTTCCTGAGTGGGGGAGTGGGGGAGTGGGGGACTCCTTACTCCTTACTCCTTACTTGTATAATTTCGTTTTTTGGTGAGATTTCTCGCTGATTATTTGTCTCCTGACCCAGGTTCAGATAATTGGCGGTGCATTTCTGCTTTTACGGTATCAGGTAACACCTTGCTTACCATGCCTTGAATTTTAGTACCGAGTGATTCCGCGAGGACATGGTCTTTACCTGCCATCAGGGCGTCGAAACCTTGTTTGGCAACCTCGGCGGGGTCGTCTTTCGGACTCGATCCCACTCTTGTGTCGTCCATTTCTGCACGGTGGAAGAAGTTGGTATCAGTTGGTCCCGGCATTAGGGCAGTGACGGTAACACCTGTGTCTTTCAACTCGTTACGTATTGCTTCGGAGAATGATTGTATAAAAGCTTTGGAAGCTGCATAGACTGCCTCGAATGGTCCCGGCATCAGGGCGGCGATGGAGGAAGTGAAGAGTACCCGACCTTTTTTGCGTTCAACCATGTCTTTAACTACTCGCTTGGCGAGATGTACGGTTGAGACGACGTTCAGGTTGATGAGATTTAGTTCGTCCTCTAAGTTTGTCTCGCGGGCGAAGTCACCACCGACACCGACGCCAGCGTTGATGGCAATCGCATCTACTGGTCCTGCTGCTTTAATTTTGTTGTAGAGGGTTTCAACACCGTCATAGGTAGCGAGGTCGGTCTGTACCGTTTCCACTTTCGCGCCTAGCCCTTCAAAAGCAATAGCTGCTTCATTGATACTTGGACCTGTGGAGGTAACTATAAGATCGAAGCCGTTTTGAGCAAACTGTTTAGCAAGTTCGTAGCCAATGCCGTTGGATGCACCAGTGACTACTGCTAAAGGTCGGGTTGATGAGTTCATTTTACTTATTTTACTTCACACTGCTTTGACAATCCTAAGAAGACAGCAGTGCTAAAGCGTCTTTCCAACGAAGTATAGTTCTTTTGATTCTTCGGCTAGTAGTATTCGCCGTCTAAGATAAAGAAGTGTAAATATTTTTAATCTTGACATGGACTGGCAGGAAATTTCTGGCAACTGGGTACTGATTCCCCGTAACCCGATCGGGATTGTACATTTTCTCGGCGGTGCATTTGTCGCGACTGCACCTCATCTCACTTATCGCTGGTTACTCGAACAACTTGCAGCCAAAGGATATGTAGCGATCGCCACACCTTTTATAAATACATTGGATCATACAGCGATCGCTAAATCTGTACTTTACGGCTTTGAGCGCACTCTGGAACGTATCCAAGAACGTCCAGAAATCCGCCAACGCTATCTTCCCATCTACGGCTTAGGACATAGTATGGGTTGCAAAATTCACTTGCTCATCGGTAGTCTTTACTCAGTAGAACGAGCCGGTAATGTTCTAATATCCTTTAACAACTATGCGGCGCAAGACGCCATTCCTTTATTAGAGCAGTTTAATGCATTTGCTGTTGAATTTACCCCTTCACCATTAGAAACCAACAACCTGGTGCAACAACGCTACACTGTTCGGCGCAACTTACTGATTAAGTTTGCCAACGATAATCTCGATCAATCAGCAGCCTTAACCCAACTTTTACAAAACCGCTTTCCGAATATGATCACAAATCAGACCCTACCGGGAACTCATACCACCCCATTGGGTCAAGATGTCAAATGGCAAACAGGCGGCTCTTTTACTCCTTTTGACGCTTTAGGACAGTGGTTTAAACAAGAAGCATACCGCGACCTCAATCAGTTAAAGAGTGCCATCCTCATGTGGCTCAACCCTTTGGAAAGCTCTAATTAAGACAATAGACAGTCCAAAAGCAAAAAAGCAATACTTTAGCTATTGTTATTTGGCATTTATTCGAGTACCAATAACTAATGACTCAAGATTAATTATCAAATATCACCGCTTAGATCTCCTATGTTCCAAATCCTAGTTATTGATGATGACCATGCAGTACGGCTACTGCTAACGAGGATATTGGAAAAACAAGGTTACTGGGTGATCGTTGCTAGTAACGGTGAGGAAGGAATTGCTAAAGCTTTAGCTTATCATCCAGCCTTAATAATTTGCGATTGGATGATGCCGACTTTAGATGGATTAGAGGTCTGTTACTACATCAAAGCCGATCCCAGATTATCAACGACGTTTTTTATTCTACTGACATCTTTGGGATCGGTAGCAGATCGTGTCAAAGGACTAGATGCGGGTGCAGATGATTTTATCTCCAAGCCAATCGAGCAAAATGAACTCACAGCGCGGGTGAGAGCAGGATTACGCCTCCACCAACTCAGTCGAGATTTACAAGCTCAAAAGCAAATGTTAGAGACAGAACTGGGTGAAGCCGCCGAATACATGCGATCGCTCCTCCCGCTACCGATGACGGAACCACTAACTATTAACTCTCGATTTATTCCTTCGCGTCAACTCGGAGGTGATTGTTTTGATTACTACTGGCTTGATCCTGATTATTTAGCAATCTACCTCCTTGATACTGCTGGACACGGGCTGAAAGCCGCTCTCCCTTCAATTTCTGTATTAAATATTTTGCGTTCTCGTGCTCTCAAAAGTATCAATTACTACCAACCTTGTGATGTACTCACAGCCCTTAATGATACTTTCCAAATGACTTACGAGAATGACAAATATTTTACTATCTGGTACGGTGTTTATAACCGAGTCAAACGCCAACTAATTTATTCTTGTGCTGGTCATCCACCAGCCGTATTATTATCAGGAACACATAGTAACACCCAAATTAATCTTCTGAAAAATCCAGGGATGCCAGTGGGTATGTTCCCCGATGCTAAGTATGTGAATGCTGTTTGTCAAATCGAGGAACTTAGCACCCTGTATATTTTCAGTGATGGTGTTTACGAAATCACGCAACTAGATGGTACACTCTGGAGTCTAGATGCTTTTATTGAAACATTAAATAAATTGCAACATTCAGTAGATAGCCATCTCGACCATCTGCTGAATCACCTAATGCAGCTAAATTGTAAAGATGTTTTTGATGATGATTTATCAATTCTCCAAGTAAAATTTTAAGTAGGTATGATTTCTTTCAACTAGAAACAAATTTATGAAATTCATCTTGGTTAGAAAATATTTCAAATATATCCATCATTCCCGTTAATTCAAACAGTAGTCTGACTTGCTCATTAATCGAACATAGGCACAGCCTGCTACCTGCGGCTGTAGTCGTCTTCAGTGCTAATACCAAACCTCCTAAGCCAGAACTATCCATAAAAGATACGTCCCGTAAATCCACCAGCACTACCTCTACGCCAGATGCTAAGAGATCTTCAATATGTTGACGGAATTCTTGGACCTTGGAACTCTCAAAGTTTCCTTGAGGTTGAACAACTTTTACAACAGGACTCATCACAATTAGGTATTTATTAGTATAGTTGACCACATGGGCGCTCTTGGGAAAGAGGGCATCAGTTCTTAACCTATCCTTAGTTAATTGGACTAACCTTGGCTCGGTAAAGCAGCTTATCACCTTGACGGTAGCCAGTGTAACGTACCTTGACTGTGTCGCCTACCGTAGCAGTACCGTCAATCAATTGGTGCAGCTGCGGATTATACGGCAGTTCAGCTCCAACAGGAGCGATTGCCTCCACCCCCCATTGCTGTAGTAGTTGAGCAATCGGTGTTTGCAATAAACGTAACACAGTAACTGCTGGAAGATCGGGCTTTTCCTGGGTTTTATGGACAACTGTCGGCAAATTAATTAATAAGGCCTCTAACACCTGCAAACTTGATTGCTGGAATTCTTGCCACAATGTTTGCCTTTGTTCCGCTAATTGAAGCTGCGATCGCGCATATTCTTTTTGCAGTGCTAAATATTCAGAATTAGCTTCTACTTCCGCATTCAGGATGACAGTACTTGAAAAAGTCGCCACTAACTCAGAAAGCGGTATTTGCAGCACTTGGGAAAGGTTAAGCAATACGGAAACTCGCATCTCCTCAACCTCACCACGCCGCAACCGCAATAATTGCCGTTCAGAGGTTCTAGCGGCGCGACTCAGCGCCTTAAAACTAGTGACACCAACTCGCCGCATTAAATTTTGCAACTGAGGGGTGAAATCGGGCTTTGTCATTAATTTCACATAAATGATACTCAAGCTAAATGCATCTTGAGAACAGCGCGGTTAGCTTTGCGGACTTTAGCTAAGATAGTTGACAGGCCGAGACGTTGGCAAGCTTCATAACGGTGACAACCCGAAAAGCCGTAATACTCGCCATCAACTTCTAAGACATCAATTGGTTCTTGCTGTCCAATCGCTTGAATTGACTCCATCAAGGCTTCCACTTTTTGTGGATCGTTGACTCGCGGCAGCGGCCGCTTAATCTGATTTAAGGGGATCTCTTGTACCCTTGCCATAATTAGTGATTTTACTGCTTGAACGTATTCGTTATGACTTTATTTTAATCTAAATAATTCTTGTTGGTAACGTAATTAAGATATTCATGCTTGAGTAGGTATAACTAATACAGGCTATCTTGAGAAAATTCCTCCATCACGTAAAAGTCAATGCCAAGAACTACGTATGCTCGCAGGCAAAATAAGCACTTACCAAAAAAATACACTCATTACAAACGTAAATCTAGGCGACTGGGTAAGCTAATTAAGCGCTTGTCTTATACAGCAATCACCACATTTTGTTTATTAGGGCTGACGGGAGCCTCAAATTTACCAATTAACGGTGGAGATGTCGAACTAAAAATCGGAATTGTGCAAAGATTTGGGGAGGATACGACTCAGCAATTGCAACTAGAACCAATCAAAGGCGATCGCTTGACGCTAAAATTTGTCAATGGACGCGATCGCACGGCAATTGCCACTGTCAACCCAGTCAAACTAGAAGTAGTCATGCAAGCTGTGCAACCACCAGTAATCGAAGAACGGATAGTTCTCGGTACTTACCGCAGCTTTGAAACAGCCGAAGAAAGCGCCAATCACTGGCAGTCGCAGGGAATCAAGGTCGAAATTGCTCAGCCGGAACGCTGGCAAGTTTGGGGTAAACGGGAAATTTATAATACACCACTATTGCGAAGACTACTATTGCAAAGTGTGCAAGCATCTGGGGTGAAAACGGCATCTATCGAGACCAAAGTTCTCCAACTCATTCCTAAAGTTAGTTGGGTAGTCAACGGTAATCGCTACAGCCGCGACCAGCTAGAAATTAGTACCGGCAAAAATTTAATTCGCGTTAATCGCGGCAAAAAAGCGGATGACGCCGTGCTCTACGGTGGTAGTTTGGAATTACAACCCAATGCCTACGGCACTTACACTTTAATTAACGACGTACTCTTAGAAACTTACTTGCGCGGTGTTGTCCCACATGAAATTGGGGGGAATGCACCGGAAGCCGCACTATCAGCCCAGGCGATTATTGCCCGGACATATGTCTTGCGAAACTTACGTCGATTTGCGATTGATGGCTATCAATTATGTGCTGACACACATTGCCAAGTTTACAAAGGATTAACAGAAACAGCGACCAACGCCGATAAAGCCGTCACCGCCACCAAAGGACAAATTCTCACCTATCAAAATCAGTTGATTGACGCTTTATACTCTTCCACAACAGGTGGTGTCACCGCCAACTTTAGCGATGTCTGGAATGGTGCAGACCGACCCTATCTTAAACCCGTGATTGATGCTGCGGGTAATACCTGGAACTTGAGTAACCGGAGTTTAGCCGACGAAAGCAATTTCGAGGCTTTTATAGCTCAGAAAACCGGATTTAATGAGACTGGGACAAGTCTATTCCGCTGGCGCAAAGAAAGCAGTATGGCAGACCTAACTCGCGATTTACAAAAATTTCTCAAAGTCAAAAACAGTCCCTACGCCAACTTCAGTACAATAGAAGAAATCGCAGTTGGCACCAGAAGTAGTGGTGGTCGAATTCTCAAACTACAAATCAAAACTGACAAAGGACTAGTAACTTTAGAAAAAGATGAAGTTAGGAGTGCCTTTGGTCCCCCAATCAGCACCCTATTTTACCTCCAACCTCTGAATAAAGGCAACCCGACCACCTGGGGTTATGCATTTGTTGGTGGTGGATTAGGACATGGAGTCGGCTTAAGCCAAACTGGTGCTCAAGAATTAGCGAAAAAAGGTTGGTCAACCGCCCAAATTCTCGACTTTTATTATCCGGGCACGCAAATCCAGATGTTGCAGAATGTCATCAAACCATAAAATCAGACAGGAACAAAAACATAACCGTTCCTGCCTGCGTCACGGATGTGGCGTTTAACCCTTAATACAGTTCTTCTTCTTTATGGGTTTCGATTGTACAGTTAGAAGTCGGATAGGCGACACAGGTCAGCACATACCCACCTTCAATCTGGTCGTCATCCAAGAAAGACTGGTCAGACTGGTCAATAGTACCTGCTGTCAGCTTACCAGCACAGGTGGAGCAAGCCCCAGCGCGGCAAGAATAAGGCAGATCAAGACCGGCTTCTTCAGCCGCGTCTAGAATATACGTATCATCGTCAACATCAATCGTTTGATTTAGCCCTTCAGCTTCGTTGATTAAAGTGACTTTGTAAGTTGCCATCCGGCAATTCCTCTCTTTCAAACGGCAGTATAAGTTTCCCCAAAGCAAATACGACGGCGCAAGCTAATACCAGCAGCCGCTTTTTTAAAATTTGCTTCAATTTTGATACTACGGGAAAAGTTAAACCTTGCAACCAGAATTTATGACCTTATTTGGAATGGATTAGTAATGAAATTTAGTTAGTCAATACAAATAAGTTTTTCTTATGTATTTTGTCCAGTATAAGCTTGACAATTAGATAAAGTTATCTAAACAAAACTTAATGATGAATTTGTTGACTGACCACTAAAGAGCCGTCAGGAGCACCCCTTCCATAAAGACCAAATACGCGGTAGTTTAGAATCGCCACCATATATAGTTCAATCTAGTTTGTGACCATCGTGAACAATTCAGTCGAAGCCGAACCAGTACGAGTAGGATTAGTCGGCACTGGGTACGCGGCAAAATTAAGAGCTGACGCATTTATGAGCGATCGCCGCAGTCAATTAGTAGCAGTTGTCGGTCATACACCAGAAACGACAACAGCCTTCGCCCAGACATACCAAGCGACGACAGTAAATTCTTGGCAGCAACTAGTAGAACATCCTGAATTAGACCTTATAGTTATTTGTACTGTGAATCGCGATCATGGAGCGATCGCGCGTCAGGCACTCCAAAACGGCAAACACGTAATCGTCGAATATCCCCTCACATTAGACGTCAGCGAAGGCGAAGAACTGATCACCTTAGCCAAAAGCCAAAACAAACTCCTCCACGTTGAACACATCGAACTACTCGGCGGCGTACACTCCGCATTGAAACAAAACTTATCCCAAATCGGTGAAGTCTTTTACGCCAGCTACAGCACCATCAACCCCCAGCACCCCGCACCGGATCGTTGGACATATAGCCACGAACTTTTCGGTTTCCCACTAATGGGAGCACTTTCCCGCTTACACCGCCTCACCGACTTATTCGGCACAGTACTATCAGTTAACTGTCAAAACAGATTTTCCGGTGACGCCGAAGATCGCTACACCACATGCTTCCTCACAACCCAACTCACCTTCACCAGCGGCTTGCTAGCCGAAGTCATCTATGGTAAAGGAGAAACCTTATGGCAAGCAGAACGCAAATTTGAAGTCCACGGCGCAAACGGCGGCTTAATATTTGACGGCGACCAAGGAATCTTAGTCCAAGCAGAAGGAACCACACCCATCGAAGTCGGCACCCGTCGCGGCTTATTCGCCAAAGACACTAGCATGGTATTAGACTATCTAACTGATGGCACCCCCTTATACGTCACCCCAGAAGCCAGCCTTTACACCCTAAAAGTAGCAGACGCCGCCCGCCGGAGCGCACAAACCGGAGTAACCAAAGTAGTCGAAAACTAAAAAATCAATTTTAAATTTCGCATCCTGCATTAAACTCCCCCTATCTCCCCAACTTATTCCCAAACTCCTGACACCCCCCAGGAATCGTCCCTCTACTTTTTTCGCCACCCCAACTACAGCAGTAACAGCGCATAGCTTCAGACATCCGTTTCACGTTAGTGAAATCAGCATTTTCAATCACCGCGCCAGTGTGTTCGCCTGTCATATAGTCTGGTGCTTGGCTGCGACTACGAGGTGTGGCGGTGTCAGCCGGTCCATAAAACAAATAAGTCCCGTTCAAATCAGCACCAGCTAAAGTAGCTTCATACAAAATCGTTCGCGAAAGGTTGGCTTTGACTAAATCACAGTCGCTGAGATTAGCACGGACAAGATTTGTCTCACTCAAATCACACCACCGTAAATCAGTCCGCGCAAGATCTGCACCAGCTAGCATTACTCCTAAGTCAATGACGCGCAAACCATCAACCCGGTCGATTGCATAACCGCCTTCACCATCAAGAATCGCTCGACCGAGATGGCGATCGCGTTTCAAAGGAGTAAGCAACTTTGAGCGTGAAAGAAAGCGAATAATTTTGGCTTTACCATTACTATCGACACTACTCAGAATTGCGGCTGTGCGACCTTCCGCTAATAGTCGTTCCTGAGGCCAATCTTCTAATAAGCCTCCTTGGTCTAAGATTAGCTCGGAAATGCCTTGGAAATAGGCATCAATTGTTTGCTGCTGAGTAATCAGGTTTTGTTGAACTGTCAGCATGTTTTGCTGAATTGTCAGGTCTTTGGAAATAATGTACTGTCGCCACGCCACATAAACAGCTATTACCGCGATCAGAATTTGCCCCAAAGCACCAAACCACTCCGCCAGAGTCCCAGAAGCCTGCCAATCAATCTGGTGTTCCCACGCGACAAGGCGATGGTAAAAACCAGTAAACTTGATTAAGCCAATCAAGGCGACGATTAATCCGCAAAAGGCAACAATCACGCTTTTTTCCACAGAGGAAAATTGGTCAATCACCGCTTTCACCCAAGGCAATATCACTGCAAGAGACAATCCCAAAGCTATGACTGTCCCGCTGATGCCAATAATTGGGTTATTAAAAGTGATCCCAATGAAAGTGAGCGCGATCGCGACCCCAATCAAAAGTAAAGCCCGTGGTTTCACCGCGCCAATGTTCGCCTGTGGCTTGACAATCGAACGTGCTTGAGCTACTGCTGTAGCATGTTGTGGTGATTGCATCAGTGCAGCTAAAGCGTCCTGAGTAGCTAGCCCTTCCGCAATAATTCCATTTTCATTCTTTAATCCATCCGGTGTCGAGTCAGGTTGATTCGTCTCCGGTGTCGAGGACTGGGGTGAATGGGAGTTAGATTCAATTGTCATATCTTCTATTTTGCTGCATTGCTTCAAGAGGAGTCAGCAATTATACATAACTGATACGCACTATCAACAGCATACTGTGTCTAGTACACTTGTTAATATATAGTGTTTAACGGAGTTGATGATGCTAACAACTAATAAACAAATGGGTCAAGTCTTCACTACAATTGCATTGACTAACAATATCGATGAAATTCTCGCAGAACGCGGATTTATCCCTCACGAGCAAATACGTTCCATCACTATAGATAATGTTTTAGTTGATACAGGTGCAACTCGACTATGCTTACCTGAAGATATTATTAGTCAATTAGGCTTAAGACTAGTTGGCGAAATCGAGGGACATACCGCCATCGGAGTCCGTAAATTTCGCCTTTTTGACGGAGTGAAACTTTCTCTAGAAGGACGGACAGGGACATATAATTGTGTAGAATTGCCTACAAGCGAAGATTGTTTATTAGGTGTAATTCCTTTAGAAGATTTAGGTTTAGAGCTAGACTTGAAGAATCAACGCTTAAAAGTGCTACCAAATCAGGGTAGAGATACATATCTGCGGGTGTAAATGCTAAGTTTAAAATGGGTCAGGCGAGCGTCTATCATTATTTATAAATAGCAAAAAGAAACATGAGACAATTAAAAATTATTATCGAAAAACATCCTGATGGTTATGTGGCTTATCCTCTTGGCATCAAAGGTGCTGTAGTTGGTCAAGGTGATACTTATGAAGACGCATTAGCTGATCTCAAATCGGCTATTAGCTGCTATATTGAGATATTTGTTAGATAGATCCTCTCAAAGCTTTTCTGGCAAATGCAGCATTGCTATCTAAAAACCAAATTTACCACTGGTACTTTCAAAAAAAGTATAATAATATTCAGTAAGAATAGGGAAGGTTCAGACAAATATGAGCATCGAACAAATTGTAATCGAAGAAATCCGGGAATTAACCCCAGAAAAACAACAAGAAGTTTTGAACTTTGTACGGTTACTACAGCAAGATAAAATAGCTCGTCTGACAGCTAATGAAATAGCCATTGCGTCACTACAGGATAAAATAGAATCCCCGACAGCCAATGAATTAGACATTGCTTCAGAGATAATTGCTCGTGGATTAACTCGGGCAATGAATTCACCAGTACGCTCCTACGAAGTTATCTGGGCAGAGTTTGAGACTGTCCGATCTAGGATAGCAGCCAAAGCTAAGAATTCTGAATCGGCAGTTGATGGAGATTTGTAATAAGCAGTGATTAAAGTCGTTATAGATACTTCCGTATTTATTGCTGCTATTCTCAGCAAAAACTGGAACACACCACGTCAAGTTTTAGATAAATGGTATCAGGGCAAATTCAAATTAATCATGGCACCACAATTACTTGAAGAGTTAGTTGTAGTGCTTTTGAGGTGTAAAGTTTCGGAATCAGATATTGAAGATTTAGTTGCCGCTATTGGCTCCACTGCATTATACATTCCCGGTGCTTATGAAGCAACTAGGCTAGATCTGATCGATCCAGACGATAATAAATTTTTAGCGGCTGTTTATGAAGCAAAAGCTGATTATTTGGTATCACTAGATAACCACCTGCTTTCCCTCAAGTACTATCACGGCACGCAGATTCAGAAACCGGATCTCTTTCTTCAGTTTATTTCCAGAACCTAATCAAGGCGATCGCATGTCCGCAACAACTTCTCGCATGCAGACGGTACAGTCTCCAATTATACCTATTGTTGGCGAACTAATTCGTAACAATCCGGGAACCATCTCTTTGGGACAAGGTATTGTCTATTACGGTCCACCACCAGAAGCAATGGCGATGCTGCCGAAATTTCTGGCAGACCCTGATAATCATAAATACAAAGACATTCAGGGAATACCACCACTACTAGCAGAGATAGCCACAAAATTACAAACCTTTAATGGCATAGAAATCAACGCACAAAACTGCGTAGTCGTCACAGCAGGTAGCAATATGGCGTTTATGAACGCAGTGCTAGCTATTACATCGGTCGGTGACGAAATTATTCTGAATACTCCTTACTATTTTAACCACGAAATGGGGATAGTGATGGCAGGCTGTCGTCCAGTATTAGTCGCCACAGATAAAAATTACCAACTTCGTCCCGATGCGATATTCAAGGCAATTACTGACAAAACCCGCGCAGTCGTCACGATTTCCCCAAATAATCCTACAGGAGTAGTGTATCCAGAAGACACATTACGCGAAGTTAACCAAATCTGTCGCGATCGCGGAATCTATCACATCAGCGACGAAACTTATGAATACTTTACCTACAACGGCGTCAAACATATTTCCCCCGGCTCATTTCCTGACGCATCCCACACCATTTCCCTCTACAGCCTATCCAAAGCCTACGGTTTTGCCAGTTGGCGCATCGGCTATATGGTAATTCCCCAACATCTGCTGGTAGCAGTCAAGAAAATCCAAGATACAATTGTGATTTGCCCACCAGTGATTTCCCAATTTGCCGCATTAGGAGCATTGCAAACAGGAACAGACTATTGCCAAACTCATATCCAAGCGATCGCGGAAGTCCGGCAAATATTTATTGACACCCTAAAACACCTGCAAGGCTTGTGTACAATTGTACCCGCAGATGGTGCTTTCTATTTTCTGCTCAAAGTGCATACAAACATGGATGCATTTGAGTTAGTCGAAAAGCTAATTCGCCGCCATCAAGTAGCAGTGCTTCCCGGTACAACCTTTGGTATCAATGACGGCTGCTATCTCCGCGTCGCCTACGGTGCTTTGCAAAAAGACACAGCAAAAGAAGGCATTGAACGCTTAGTTAAAGGTCTGCAAACCATCATCTAAAACATATGCTGTCAAATCTCAATAACTACCCGTACCCTAGCAGCCGACCAGTAATTATGGGTACTCGCGGTGCTGTAGCCACAAGTCAACCGTTAGCAGCGATGGCGGGGATGGAGATGTTATATGCTGGTGGAAACGCAGTTGACGCTGCAGTTGCAATGGCGATCGCTTTGACAGTAGTTGAGCCTACATCCAACGGTATTGGTTCAGATGCTTTTGCTTTTGTTTGGGATGGAAAATTACACGGACTCAACGCTTCTGGTTTGAGTCCTGAAAAACTGATTTTAGAACACTTTCAAGGACTTACCGCCGTACCGCAAACAGGTTGGCATGGCGTTACTGTACCAGGTGCAGTTTCCTCCTGGCGAACTTTATGGGAACGTTGGGGACGCTTACCTTTCGAGCAGCTATTTGCACCAGCGATTCGCTATGCTGAAGAAGGGTTTCCCATATCGCCAGTTACATCCCTAGCATGGAAGAATGCGGAGAGTACTTACCTCCCTCTCACAGGTGCTGAGTTTGCGCCGTTCCAGCAAGTATTCTTCCCTAATCATCGTTCCCCAGCCGCCGGAGAAATTTGGCATTCCCAAGCCCATGCCGATACACTACGCGAAATTGCGGAAACAGGAGGTGAAAGTTTTTACCGAGGTAAACTAGCAGAACGCATAGCCAACTTCGCCGCCGATACAGGTGGATACTTAATTGCAAGTGATTTAGCTACACATCAAGCACATTGGGTAACACCAATTTCTACTGAGTATCGCGGGATGACAGTTTGGGAACTACCACCCAACACTCAAGGTATTGCAACTTTAATCGCTTTAAATATCCTTTCTTCTTTCGATATGTCAAGTATCGAGCGCGAATCACCGGAAAGTTATCATTTGCAGATTGAAGCGATGAAACTAGCCTTTGCCGATCTTTACAAACACATTGCCGACCCAACATTTCTCAAAGTCTCACCAGAGCACTTACTCTCATTAGATTATGCCGCAGAACGTCGCGCTTTAATTGGAGAGCAGGCTTTAGCCTCCCCAGCACACGGACTACCCAAAGGCGGAACAGTTTACTTAGCAGCAGCCGATGGAGAACTAATGGTATCCTTCATTCAATCGAACTATATGGGTTTTGGTAGCGGCATTTTACCACCAGGTACAGGCATATCCCTGCAAAATCGTGCCTGTGGATTCACCTTAGAAGCCGACCATCCCAACCAACTAGCACCAGGCAAACGACCATTGCATACAATTATTCCCGGCTTTCTCACGGTTGACAATCAACCACTCGGACCCTTCGGAGTCATGGGAGGAGCAATGCAACCCCAAGGACACCTGCAAGTAGTAGTTAACTTAGCAGACTACAACATGAATCCCCAAACCGCTTTAGACGCACCCAGATGGCAATTTATTTCCGGTTCAACAGTTCTCTTAGAACCCAGTGTAGCTCCAGACATCTTACAGACACTACAACAACGCGGTCACAACGTGCGCCTAAGCCCCGAAGGCTTCTTTGGACGCGGTCAAATCATCTTAAAACACGATCGCGTGTTAATTGCCGCAAGTGAACCTCGCGCCGATGGATTAGCGATCGCTTTTTAACGCAGAGAAACGCAGAGGTAGCGCCGAGGAACGCAGAGTTCTCCGCGCTACTCCGCGTTACCTCCGCGCCTCTCCGCGTTTCCCCTATCCCAAAATAAAGCGTTCCACCGCGTTAGCAAAACCCTCATCTTCATAAGAAGTAGTCACCTGTTGAGCCTGCTTTTGCACCTCCGCACTAGCGTTACCCATCGCAATGCTCAATCCGCCACGGACAAACATTGATACATCGTTAGGCATATCGCCAATCGTCGCAATTTCTTCGCGGGGTATTGACAGCAATTCTGACAAGCGATCGACTACCGCTCCTTTATTGGCGCGAGGATGAGTAACATCTAGATAATAAGGTTGACTGCGGGCGGCGGAAACTTGCTCGCCACCACCGGAACTCGCCCCTTTTTCACAAGAGGCTTGTCCCCCAAATGCTTGCTGTGTATCAGTTTCACACTTAGCTACTGCTTCCAAGTCATCGCTGACACCAACAACTTTAGCAACGCCATCTAAAAGTCCATCATAGCTGGCGACTACTTTGGGTGGAAATTTCACTGTCCATTCTTCGCGGTCAACGTGTGGACCATGACGTTCATGCACAAACCAGTCTTCGCCACGATAAATCCAGACATCTAACTTATGGGCGATGATAATTTCCATCGCTTGCTTGGTGACGAATTCCGGCAGTACATTCTGCTCAATGATGGAAAAATCAGGTTTGAGAAATATCGCCCCATTAAAAGCCGCGATGGGTGCAGTGATTTTTAACGCGTCCACGAGTGGTTTCATCCCTAAAGGCGGTCGTCCACTTGTAATAGTGAACATAATTCCGGCATCGTGCAGTTTGCTCACAGCGGCACGAGCGCGATCAGTTAACACTTTTTCTTTGGTAACAAGGGTACCGTCTACATCAGCCAGTAATAGCGAAATTTTTGTAGTCATTGGTGATTATTCTAAAAGATTTGTCCGCCATTGCCGACCATCGCGTGCTAATAACTCGTCTGCTGCTTTTGGTCCCCAAGTTCCCGCAGCATAATTAGGAAAATCTCGCACTGGCATATTTTTCCAAACATCCAGAATCGGTGTGACTACACTCCAACCCAATTCCACATTGTCAGAACGTTGGAATAGGGTAGCGTCACCGATCATACAGTCATAAAGCAGGGTTTCATAGCCTGTACTTGGTGTTGAACCAAAGTAATCAGCATAGTGAAATTGCATCTCTACTTCACCCATCTTCATCGCTGGGCCAGGAATTTTTGCCCCAAAGTGTAGGCTGATAGTTTCATGCGGTTGGACGCGAATTACTAGAAGGTTGGAAGCTAAAGTATTGATGGAAGTCTCACGAAACAGCAGCGAGGGAACTTGCTTAAATTGAATGGCGATTTCAGTCACCTTTTCCGGTAGATGCTTACCTGTTCGCAAGTAGAATGGTACACGCGCCCAGCGCCAGTTATCAATAGTTAACTTCAGAGCAGCATAAGTTTCCACCGCAGAATCCGGAGCGACCTTTGATTCCGCGCGGTAGCCAGGAACTTTTTCCCCCTTCATCTCCCCCTCACCATACTGTCCTCGCACAGCATGAGTCAGCACTTCTTCCGGTGTCCAGGGTTGAATTGCTTTCAGAACTTTAGATTTCTCATCTCGCATAGCATCGGCGTCAAAGGAAACAGGCGGTTCCATTGCGGTTAAGGCTAGTAATTGGAACATATGGTTTTGCACCATATCTCGGACCGCCCCAGTACCTTCATAAAAGTTACCTCTACTTTCAACACCCACAGTTTCCGCAACTGTAATTTGTACGTGGTCGATATAATTGTGGTTCCAAATTGGCTCAAACATGCCGTTGCCAAATCGGAAAATTAGGATATTCTGTACCGTCTCTTTTCCTAGGTAATGATCGATTCGGTATATTTGACTTTCTTTGAGTACCTTGCTGATGTTTGTATTTAAGGTGCGGGCAGATTCTAAGTCATGCCCAAAAGGCTTCTCAATAATAACGCGCCGCCAATGTCCATTTTCTTCCCTAGTCAGTCCAGCGGAGCCGAGTTGATTAATAATATCACTGAAATAGTCATCAGCAGTTGCTAGGTAGAATAGGAAATTACCTTGAGTTTTGCATTCGCTATCTACTTGGTCAAGTAGCTTTTGTAACTTGCTGTATGTCTCCGCATCCTGGAAATTACCGGCTTGATAATATAGTCGTTTCTCAAAATTCTGCCAAATCCCATCGTCTACAGGAACAGTCGCAAACTCGTGAATTTCTGGCGTCATCTTTGAGCGAAAGTCTTCAGTGCTCATTTCCGCACGGGCGACACCAACGATCGCAAATTGTTCGGGTAGCAAATTTCTGTCTACCAAATTATAAAGCGCTGGCATCAGTAAGCGTTTGGTCAAGTCTCCTGCTGCACCAAAAATTACAATCACGCAAGGATCTGCTTTTTTGATTGTCTTTTGGGCGTCATTCTGGTCAACTGTTGTCATGATTATGCTTTCTCACGGTTAACGTGCTTTTTAGCCGAACCCATGCCAACTGAAAGTTATCTCAGATTTTCGCTATATTCACCACCCTAAAGGTGTATTTATGATTCTTTCAGTAGCAGATAATATAATTCTCCTCTACTCACGGTGACACCCGCGCGATCGCCTGCTATCTGACCTGTACCTAAAAAATAATCTACCCGACCAGCTCCTTTAATCGCTCCTCCGGTATCTTGGTCTAGTACAAAACGACTCACAGTGCGATAGCCAATTTCTCCTTGGGAATTAGCAAATGGAATCGTCGTGTGCAACAGTGCTAAAGCACCTGGTGGCATGATAGATTTATCTGTAGCAATTGAGCGCTCGCCTGTCAGTGCTTGTCTAATACTTCCTGTAGCTGCGCCGCCGTGATTTTCCTGGAAAAACACAAAGCTAGGATTACGCGGTACATATACATTTAACTCTTGCGGATGCTCGGTAAAAAACCGCTCAATAATTGGCATGGTCATCCCTTCTAAGGGTAATTTACCATCATCTGCCAATTCTTTGCCAATACTCACATAGTCATAAGCTGTATTCCCTGCGTAACCCGCAGTCGTTTGCGTGCCATCTGTTAGTTTCAACCGTGCCGATCCTTCTACTTGGGCGTCAAATGCTTCTAAGCGATCGCGTAACCAAAATAATTCCAAGCCTTTTAATTTACCTTTTGCACCTTGCAAACCGTCTGCGCCTTCTAATTCTAAACGTGTGGGATGTGGTCTTGGCCAAGAGGCTAAGTCCGGTGGTAAGCGATATATCGGATAGCGATACTCGGCTGTCTGCACACGACTTGCAGCGTACATTGGCTCATAATAGGCAGTGAATAGAACTTTACCTGTTTTGTCTTTCCCCACAGACTGATAAAAGACAAACTCGCGACTCACAGCAGCTTGGAATTCTTTAGCAGAGTGGGATTTGAGGATTAATTCCCGAAATCGTTTGAGACTTTTGAGGACGCGATCGCGTGTAATTCCCGGTACTAAATAATTTTTATAATCACTATCAGCTTTATCAGTTTGTAAATATTGCAAACTATGATCAATGGATGACAACAGTGCTTTAGAATCTCCGGCTTTACCTTGGTAACCCCATAACTGTTCATCCTGACACTGAATATGAGACTGGCTTTGAGGTAATAACTGTGACTCAGGAATAGGTAACAGCGGCACACGTTTTGGTACAGGAGGAGCCAATACAGGTATATACTGCTGTTTTACCCAACATTCTGGTTGAGCAAATTGCAAGCGTCCCAACGGTTCTACCCTCGCAAAGCTCATTATCATAGCTGCAGGTAGGCTCAGGGCAATCCAAGGAGAAAGTTTCTTGATCATAAGGAAAAATGCCATCAACTAAGCGCGATCTGATTATGCTGCAACACCAAAAAATTGAGCAACAAATCTTACATGACCTAAACGAAGTTGAGCCATCAACTAGGACGTAACGTGAAGATAGGCAAAGCGAAGGCGACGCCACAAGTATAGTTTAAATAAGTTTACTCTCCGGCTGTTTGCAGGATCGTTAAGTACAATTGATTACTTACCCGAAAATCTGCCTCTTCAATCAACCGATCCATTAGAGGCTTAACCGCTGGAATGAAACAATGCCGTTTTGCTTGTAATAGAACACCTAGTAGTCCGGTTACATTGAGTCCATAATTTGCTGCCAATGCTCTACCACGCCGCTCATCCATTAGAAGCAGGTCTGCTTTAAGTTCTAGTGCCAAAATGATTGCTTCAGCTTCACCTAAATCAATGTTGTCTTGACTATTTTGAATTTTTGTAACTCGTTGAGTGTCAGCGACTATCTGAGTTTGAATCCAAGAGAGAGTTTGTACTTCCAATGCACCGGGAACAATGTGATCTGCAGCCACCATTTCGTTATAAACGGCTATAGGAATAACAATAGTTGCATAGAGTTGCTGCAAAAGACCCATCTGACCAATTGCTGCCAAGTTTGTGATTGGGGAGGTATCACTAACAACAATCACAACAAGCCCATTAACTGTAAAGTTTTAATATCCGACTGAAAATCTTCGACATCGTAGTTGATGCAAAGCCCTCGTTTTGCCAATTCGTGTTGAAACTCAATTACTGTCAACCCAGTCCAGGTACGAACTTTACCACTACTAATTTTTTCCTGCTTGTAGAGCATGATGGCAATTTCCAGTCTTAATTCATCCTCTGTCATCTTAGTTGCATAGAGGATATCATCAGGAATTGTAATGCTCATGTTTTTTGGTATAAGGGAATAAAATCATTATAATTTAAGGATAAACTATCCGGCACAATAGTGATGGCTCTCGAACAATTCTTACAGTTGCTAAGTAATTTGGGGAAGCACATGTAACCCATTGCACATGACAGAGGTAACGAGCGATTAGTCGAGAGTCTTTGAGATTTCCCCAGCGAATGACAGCATCCTAGAACGAGTTTGAGAAGCAGCAAGTAAGCGATTGTTATTTCTTCCTCACACCATTCGCTTTCTGGTCGCGTCCTGATCGCATGATTGCAACGTCTGAAGTAGAAGCCGCGATCATGACAGGTGAAGTCATTGAAGATTATCCAGAAGATGCACGGGGTCATAGTTGCCTGATATTAGGACTTGGACGAGACAATCGAACAATCCATGTTATTTGTGCCCCCAAGGATGAATATTTGGCTATCATTACAGCATATCTACCTGATCCTAATCAATGGACACCGGACTTTAAAGGGATTTAGAATGGAATGCTTGTACTGTAAAGCCCAAATGCGACGCGGAACTGCCCCCTTCATGATTGATCGAAACGGTTACCGTGTTTCTTGGGATAACATTCCAGCGTGGGTATGTGACCAGTGTGGTGAGGTGATGTTTGAAGCGCGTGAGGTCGATTTGATCCAAGAGGCACTTGTAGGTTTAGATCGCGAAACAGCCACGCTAGTTGGTCAATCCACAAGGTAGCAGGATAACAATGTCCATGAACCTGACCGTATCAGAGTTACTGGTTGAGCCGAGAGATACTAGCGGCAGTTTACAGGCATGGTTCGACAGCTTTGGGTTATTTGTTAAGACGATGAAAGTGAGTTTTCTTTAGCAAAATCAATTTTTATGAAGGACTTCTCATCTAGCATTATTTTCTCAGTCGAACAGTAGCTGATGGTTGTGGCTATAGAGTAAATACTGACAATTATATTGCAAACATTGATAGTCACCGATCCATTCCTTCACTTTTTCTGGGATAATCACAGGTTAAGTACTGGGAAATTATAACTTTATATAATTTCCTGCAACTCCTTTGGTATCTTATTTATGAAAGTCATTCACGGTACTTGGATTCCCAATGCAGAGCCTGACTTTATCCAAACAGGATCTTTTTATCTTTGGGTAGAAACTTCAGTATCAAATACCAGCAAGTATCAAAATAACGTTCATCCTCGAAGCTTACAACAGGCTGAATTAGCAGCTTTCTTAGTTCAAGAACTAGGGATAAAAGAATCTGTTGGTAAATTAAATGACCGGATTTCTGCAAAATACTTTACTCTCCCTACGGCTGACGAACCTCTACCCTCACCTGAATTAATCAAGTACCTAGAAGTTGAAATTCCCGACGACTACGAGAAGTTGCAATCTTGGCAAGTTGATTGCTATCAAGCAGTTGTCGAAAAGAAGCAGGATTCAGGTTCGTCCTTAGCTATCAACGTCATCAAGCTTCTCAAGGACATCCACTTTTTAGCACTCTACAACTTAGCCGAAGTTCAGCTTGGTTCCGATCTCCTATTTTGGTATCATTACACACAAGCATTTAAAAATGTTATTCTCAAAGACCAATATCTACCAGCATTCAAATATCGAGAAATAGCAGCAGTCAACGTTAAGAAAAAAGGCAAAAAGCAACAGATAGCAACGCAGCCGTTTGAAATTTATGCTACTTGGGAGATTGTTTCTGAACAATACGAATCAGAAATCAAAAAGTACGTTGAATACATGCCACCTATTTGTGTAGCAGGCGCAACAACTCCTCATAATAGTGAAGAATTATTTGAAGAGGAAACTTTATTACGCCACTTTTCCGAATCTCTCATTCACAACCTCGTAACTCATACCCAGTCTACCGCCAAATTTGATACTCAGATTTCCGATACTCTCCTCGACTATTGCTTTCATCCCCATCGACACAATCCTCTCAAAACAAGCGTCGCCTTAAAAGAGTATAAGCAATGGCAAACTTGGAAATCAAAAATCACCCGTATTCAAACTGATTGTACTTTCAACCTTTGCTTTCAGCTCCACTCACCGCCAAAAGAGGATGATAATTGGCAAATTCAGTTTCTCGTAGCGGATAAACAAGATCCTTCTTTGAAGTTGGCTTTGATTGATTATTGGGGACAAACGAGTGATTCCCTACTCCCGACTTACTTCGGCAAAAACTTTGAAACCAATTTACTGCTAAATCTCGGATATGCAGCGCGGATGTATCCTCAATTATGGCAGGGAATGGAAACCGATCGCCCGATAGGATTTGATCTCACCTTAGAAGAAGCATTTGCTTTTTTACAAGAGAAAGCATGGGTTCTAGAGGATGCAGGTTTCAAGATAATTGTCCCAGCTTGGTTTACACCGACAGGTCGCCGTCGAGCAAAAATTCGCTTAAAGGCGTCGAGTGGCGGTAAATCGGCGAGTAAAACCGATAACAAAGGTTATTTTAGTTTAGATTCGCTAGTGAAATATCAATATGAACTAGCAATTGGCGATCAATTAGTCACTACCCAAGAGTGGGAACAACTGGTTAACGCCAAGACTCCGTTAGTGCAATTTCGCGGTCAGTGGATGGAACTTGACCGGGACAAGATGCAGCAGTTACTGGAATTTTGGCAATCTCATACAGATGAACAACCCGAGATGAGTTTGCTAGAATTTATGCAACGCAGCGCCGAAATTGGCGACGAGATGGAAGTTGAACATGATCTTGTGCTTGCAGACATGATGGCGAAGTTGCAAGATAAAAGTCAATTTGAGCCAATTAGTGACCTTCCCAACCTCCAAGGCAATCTGCGAGAATACCAAAAGCGCGGTGTGTCTTGGTTGCATTACTTAGAACAATTGGGTTTGAATGGCTGTCTAGCGGACGATATGGGTTTGGGTAAGTCGGTGCAAGTGATCGCGCGATTAGTCCAGGAAAAAGATTATACAAACTCCATAACACCCACACTTTTAATTGCTCCAACCTCAGTTGTTGGTAATTGGCAGAAGGAAATTGCCAAGTTTGCTCCCCATCTTACAGTTATGGTACATCACGGTAGCGATCGCATACAATCTCTACCTGAATTTAAAGCTGCTTGTCGTGACCATGATGTGATTATTACCTCCTTTACCCTGGCGCGAAAAGACGAAAAGCTGTTAAATAGCTTAGAGTGGCAACGCTTAGTTCTCGATGAAGCGCAAAATATCAAAAACCCTAAAGCTGCACAAACTCGCGCCATTCTCAAACTGTCAGCGAAGCATCGTTTAGCATTGACGGGTACTCCGGTAGAAAATCGCTTATTGGATTTGTGGTCAATTTTCAACTTCCTCAATCCCGGCTATCTCGGTAAAGAAGCACAGTTTCGCAAGTCATTTGAGATTCCGATTCAGAAGGATAACGACAGAGTAAAATCGGCTACATTAAAGAAATTGGTGGAACCACTAATCTTACGCCGAGTCAAAACCGATCGCTCGATTATCAACGATTTACCTGATAAAATAGAGCAAAAACTCTATACCAACCTGACCAAAGAACAAGCATCACTCTACGAAGCTGTAGTCAAAGATGTCACAGAGCAACTCAAATCAGCCGAAGGTATTCAGCGTAAAGGTTTGATTCTCTCAACTTTGATGAAATTGAAGCAAATTTGCAACCATCCAACTCAATTTTTACAAGATGATAGCGAATTTTCTCCTGAGCGATCGCATAAACTCAGCCGTTTAGCAGAAATGGTTGAAGAAGCAATTTCCGAAGGAGAAAGCTTATTGGTATTCAGTCAATTTACGGAAATTGGCGAGAAGGTAGAGAAATACCTGAAACATACCCTGCACTGTAACACTTACTATTTACACGGTGGAACTTCTCGCGAAAAACGAGAGAAAATGATTGCAGAATATCAAGACCCAGAAACAGAACCATCTGTGTTTATCCTCTCTTTGAAAGCTGGAGGTGTCGGTATCACCCTGACAAAAGCCAATCATGTCTTCCACTTTGACCGCTGGTGGAATCCCGCAGTCGAAGACCAAGCTACGGATCGCGCCTTTCGGATTGGTCAAAAAAAGAATGTCTTTGTCCACAAGTTTATCGCGATCGGCACTTTAGAAGAAAGGATCGACCAAATGATTGAAGATAAGAAAAAACTCTCCGCGACAATTGTTGGAAGTGATGAATCTTGGTTAACAGAATTAGATAACGAAGCCTTCAAGCAATTAATTTCTCTTAACAAAAGCGCCATTCTGTAATAAACCCAAATCACAAATAAAATTATGGCATTTACACGCACTTGGTGGGGCGATCGCTTCATCAAAGCCTTAGAATCTTTTACCGACAACGCCAGGTTACAAAGAGGACGTTCCTACGCCAGTGGAGGTAAAGTTCAGAGTTTTCAGATTGAGGAAAATTATATCAGTGCCAAAGTCAAAGGCTCGATTAATCATTACTTTGGCGTTTACAAAGAACCAACTTACGACACCTATATTGAAATCACCCCAATTCCCAAAACCAGTTGGACAAAAGCAATTGAGCAACTTTCATCCAAAGCGAGTATTGTCTCTAGACTAATGCTCAATGAAGTCCCAGAAAACATTGAAGACACCTTCCAAGCACTAGGACTGCATCTTTTACCCCACAACCGCAAAGACTTCAAAACCCGATGTTCTTGTCCAGATTCAAGCAACCCGTGTAAACACATCGCTGGAGTATATTACCTAGTTGCATCCCAGCTAGACCAGAATCCCTTCTTGCTGTTTGAACTTCGGGGACTATCCAAAACCGAACTCCAAACCCAACTAGCTAACTCTCCCTTAGGTAAAGCCTTATCCGCCGAACTAAATACGACAGAGATACCTGTTGAAATCTCTACATCATTCTACACGCAGCCGCAAAAGCACCCCATTCCTAAGCCAACGGCGAGGGAATTTTGGTTAGGTACTAAACGCCTACCGCAAACAATTGAGGTTCCAACCCAAAGCGGTGTTTCCGCGATTTTAATTAAAAAACAGGGAGATTTCCCAAGTTTCTGGAAAAAAGACCATTCCTTTATCGCCACGATGGAGGAACTGTACCAACGAGTAAAGACAAAAAATCAAGATCTGCTATAATCGGCTGTCACTGAGTCGTACATTCTACCCAGCTTGCCGTCATGGATAAAACCCATACCTTTGCGATTCTGGCACCTGTTCCAGAAATCAACTTAATTTCCGGTATAGAAACAATCGCTAAGCTAGCCGATGACGCTACTAGTGAAGCACTCAAAGTTGCTTTTGGTAGTCAAGCCTTCGAGACATTTCGCCAAGTCGATGAATTACGTACACTTAAAGCCGTAGAAGTATTTATTTATGCTTCTCAAGCAGCCACAGACCAACCTCTCCGGTCGGAAGTATCGTGGCGCGGTTTATACATCGGTCACATGCCGAGTCGCAATGGCAGATACCCCGGAAAAGCTAAATTTAGACCCGCAGCCGCAGCTACAGAAAAGCCAAATTGGGCAATTTATTGGGAAGTGCAAGCATTACAACGCCTGAGTAAGCCAGTAGCGATCGCTTCCCTTAAAGGCTTAGGCAAAAAATCCAATTATACCTCCCGCTTTATTCCCGAAGAGCCATTATTAATTGAATATTTTTGAGATCGTGCGTAGGCTAATGCGTGATATTACTGAAGTTTTTTGGGTGAATAATTACCTTTAATCTCTTGGTTATAAAATCTCCCAATGGAATCAGCCGATTGCAAACATTCCCAAGTCTCCGGCTCAACATCCGAATACTGGTAAACTAAGCCACTATTAAACTCGATTTGTAATATCTCGCGCTCACAATCATATCCAACTTTTGCCGCCATTGATGAACTCACTGGCAACATCGCGATCGCTTGGTTTGCATCCAGTACAGCAGGAGGCGTGACAATGGCATCAAGTTGTTGCAATCCTTCGTAAGCCGCCAGCGGAGCCGGAATTTCGATATACTCGATCTCGTCGCCTCGGTCGATTAAAAGTTTTAGACAGTCATCTGAGTGGGCGATCGCTTTCAAGCTACTTAAATCGATTTTGCTCATCCTCATCTGATTCTACGCTCCTGCTATTCGCTTTGATTGTAAATTTATTGCCAATTTAATAGTACAAGTTTACTATAAAAGTTGTTGATATTAAATTTACTTTAAAGATTTCTCTTAGTCTACCGCTGTTTAAGTACTATCCAACTGCAAAGCCATTGTACTGACGCATGAAGGGAGAATGATATGCCAGAACAATGGCTTCTTTCGGAATGCCTCTTTCTGTCAGTTCATTGGCGACGCCGATCTCCGTGCCGTCATATTGAATCCAAATTTTTTCTCCTTTGAGGTCGATGTGAATCAAAGCACCATACACGCGCCTTTCTTGAAGCCATCTCGCTCGTAAAACTTGATAGCGATCGCGTTCGAGGTCAAACAGAAGTCCCATTTCGATCTCCCCATAGACAGGCTGAATCAGGCTATGGGCGGTGAGAATTTCCTGAATAATCTGTCGATAATGGATCAGTTTATCCATTGCACAATCGTCCTGCTTTCAACGTCGTCAACTTAAGCCGGTT